>Ga0209246_10000224_pt1 | contig 25704 bp, 39 predicted proteins | sample LauGreSpBDMM15SN_2_FD_187560 | JGI IMG/M metagenome (GOLD analysis project Ga0209246, IMG submission 187560) | Freshwater lake microbial communities from Lake Michigan, USA - Sp13.BD.MM15.SN (SPAdes) (version 2) | ecosystem: Environmental > Aquatic > Freshwater > Lake | place: Lake Michigan...
TGTGGGTATGGATTAGTTTGACTTGATCCATAAATACCATTTCCTGTGGACATTAGTTTTCCCCTACCGAAGCTTTAAGATTAGACGATATTATAACTGCATTTATAGGGTCTGTAACTACAACTTCAAAAACTCTATCTCTAGACCAACCTAATCTACGCCAAATAGCACGATTTTTATATAGACCGACTGCGCCAATAGAAGTCCAATGTTCGTTTGACCATGTAGAGCCACCGTCATTAGACCAACGAAGCATAGCTTGAGGTGTTTGACCTGGGTCAACTTGATTGCCTACGCCTGGTTGAAATTGAATTTGTAATTCATCTAAATACTGACGTTGTAAGTCTGTTACTAAATGAGGCGCTCTGCGTAATCTGCGAATTTCTTGACCATTGTCAGTAAAATTACTAGGATCAAGCAAATAAATAATACCGTTTTCATAATCACCTACATAAACTTTACCTTGAAATAAAGCAGAGCAATTGCCACGATGTCTATGGTAAGTATTAGTATTGTCTATCCATAACCATTTATGCCACATTCCTGTTGATACGTCATATACCCAAGTTAAGTCTAAATTAGGAAATGTAACCACATAACATTCATGGCCTTCTTGTTGGTAAGTCCAAGCAATAGCGTTATCTATATTTTTATTTAATAATGTTTGTTCAACAGCATGAGTTGAGATGCGAGTGGGAACGTATCCATTCATCATCATAATTTGTGCTTCACCACGATTGTTTCTAGATACATAAGCAAACGAATTGCCTAGTCTAGACATAGAGAATTTAGCTGCAATACCATGCTGTGTTGATGTGCCTGGAATTCTTTGAAAAGGAAAAGGAAACGTTCCAACGTCAACCCATACTTCAGATGAATTTTCACCAAGACAATATACTTCTCTATGATCTACAATTATAGATACTAAATCGTCAGGCGATCCGTCTTTAGATGAAAAGCTTAAAGCTGGTGTAATTGGGCTTAAAGGATTTGTGGCAGCCCATTGTTGTGAGTTAGGTCTATTATAAACAAAATAGTTATCTACAATGTCAACCGTATTGCCACCTTCAAACGCACCGTCAGTAGTGGGTAAAACAGTAAAATTTAACGCATACATTGTTCTAGACGTTACAGTTTGAGATGCGCTTATAGGATATGTTCCTGTTGAGCCTGATCCTGTGCCAAACGTTAATGTAAGTTTTAACCCTGTGCCAGCGCCACTTGATGATGTAGATACATCGTTAGAAGGTTGTGAAGTGTAAGAACCAGCATTAGTTAAAGTTAGTCCTGTAACTACACCGCTTGCTACAGTTGAAACCGTATAAGTTGCAGGTGTTGTTCCGTAAACACCGCCTAATACAGTTACAGTATCATTAACTGCATAACCTGTGCCACCTGCGGCAATTGTTTGGCTTAATACTGAAGCATTACCTAATGCAGTAATTATGGTGTTAGCTGAAACAGTTGAACCTTGAATAGTTTGGCCTGGAAACAATGTGCCTGAGCTAGCTGTTACTGTCATTGTAGTGCCTGACATTGAAGCAGTTAATACTGACGCTACAGCAGCAGTATTCATTAATCCTGAAGCTACTGTTTGGCTTTGATTAACGGTGTATGTTCCAACACCACCTGTTCCTGTGCCTAAAGCTGTAATAACAGTTGCATTAGTAACGCCCAAACCAAATAAAGCTTGATTAATCCCTATTGTGCCTGATGTAACTGCGGTAACTGTTAATGTTGTGCCTGAAATAGAACCTGTAAATAAAGCGCTTGAAGGAGTAGAAATGCGCCATGTGTAACGATAAGATCCGTCAACAATATAAACGTTTAATCCGTTATCACTAATGCCTACTCGACCTGTTGAAGTGTTTAATTGACCTATTAATGTAGGTGTAAATTCATTAGTTAAAATATATACAGAAGGGCCAACAACTGCCACCATGTATTCGCCACCTGATACAGTTCGCATACCACGAACTTCTTGTTTGTTTTGAAATACAATCGATGCTGTAAGGCCAGGCGTTGGGTATAAAGCTACAACACCTCTTTGGCCTTCGCCTTTTAATGGATCAATTTCAGGGCGAAAGTTAATGCACTCTTGGCCATCTTGATAAATGGAAGGTGCTTCATAACTTGGGCCTACAAAGCCAAAATCAGCCATTATCTAAAGAATCCGCCTGTTAGTATCCAACCAGCGTCTTTTTGACGGCTAGATAATAGTGCATCGTTAAATCTTGCAGATTGCATAGGTTTCATGTTAGTGCGTTTTAGCGTAGCTTTGCCTTGTGCAGCAAACGCTACAATCATCGCTATTTGCGTTTGAGAGGCTTTTCCATACATAGGCATCAATCTCTCAGCTAAACACCAACGTAACGCCATTGTGTAGCCTTGTGGCAGGTTTATATCGTCATTTATAGAGGCGTAGTTTCTAAACAAGGTTTGAGCAAACATGTGGATTTCACCCTGTGCAGGATTAGGCCATACAAAGACGTTACCATTATCAGAATTAGGATTGAAGTATAAAGCTTTAGGCCAAGGGCCATTTAAGGTCTTTAATCCAATCATGTTGTAGTCATCTAAAGCTAAAATAGCTATTGGGTAATCTAAACCGCCATTTATAATTGGTTGGCCGTTAGAAGTTGTATTAATACGAACATAAGCAGAATCAATGCCAAGAGGCTTTTGATAGTAAGCTTGAATAGTGGTAGATGCAACAGGGCTTGCATAAGTAACATTAAGTAGGTATGTGCCTGCATAGTTTACATTACCACCTGCGCCTGTTATGTTTTCTAAAATTTTAGTGCCAGCAGTAATACCTGTGCCACTTAAAGTTTGTCCTTGAGAAACTGCGCCTGACAATATATTAGTGACTGTTAAAACATTACCTGTAATTGATCCTGTAAAACTTGCGCCAATAAAATTAGATGATGTATGACTAGGCCCAATAGTGTATTGAACTTGTCCTGCAACAATAGGCCATATAATCTCAGTTGTGTTAAAGACAATCATGTCCTCATTTGACCATTGGTCAATAAGGTCGTTTAACATATCAAAAGCGTCTTGGGCTTCGTCTGCCGTTGGAGTTTCTCCCGATGCTAATGCACCGATGTCTTTCATGGCTCTTGATATGATGTCTATTGGCTTTGGCATAATAAATCCTAGATATTAGGTGTAAATGTGTTAGAGAGCCAAGGAAAACCAATTTTTTTGTCTTTTTTTAGCTCTAATAATTGCTCATCTAAACGAGATTTTATACTAGAAACCTCACCTACGGTTGTTTCGTCATTAATCCAATTTAAAATTGTTTGTTCTCTGATCTCTGCATAAGGAATAACAGCCTCTTTACCTTTAAAGTAATGGTTGCCTTCTGTTTCTACAGAGTTTTCACCGTCAGTTGCAGTTACATGATAATAAGCGTGAGTTACCAATTCATTCTCAGCGGTTACTTCTAAAAGTTTCCATTTATAGTTGTTCATCAATTACATCCCAAGCTAATGTTTCTTCATTCCAAACGTATCTTTTATCATCTGTAGGCATATCCACAGGTGCTTTCCATTGTGCTTTATCTTCATCTAATAACCATGAAGCGTAAGGTTGAGGCGGTATAAATGCATCTAGTGTTGCATCATACTTATATCCAATACCTGCGTAATTCTTACGGATGTTACCATTGTAAGATGTTTGAACCCATTTACCACCAAGTAAGGATGTGCAGAACTCAATGCCTATAGCTTCGTTCTCTACACCGTCTTGATCGGCTGTGTCTTGGTTAGCAACTACAATGACTTGTGTTACTAGGTTTTCTTCGTTAAGTTGTGCGAAATGTGCCATATTTTTCCTTTATCTTGCGTTAGCGTTTTTAAATGGGTTTTCTGCAAATGCCATGTATATATTAGTTACTGTATAATTAATGTCAGAATCAGATGTTCTAATTTTAAAACCATTAGATAAAAAATCAACAAAAGTTGATGTAGCTTCTGCATTAGAATTATTAGGAAAAAGTCTTAAATTTGCGACATTAGATGGATTTCTAGTTGCATCTAAAAGATTCCAACTTCCTGTATCTCCTGATGATTTAAATAATACAAATTTAGGTCTAAACCCTGTGTATATAAATGGGCCATCAGCATTAAAATTACCTGTATAAGAACCAAACTTACTAAACCCTGCTATTTCTGCCCAGCAATAGGCTACATAAGTAGATGTATTATTATTAACTGCTGAATTTCCTACTGTAATTAATGTGGATGTAGGTGCTGTGTTACCCCAAACTGAAGCTGAATTACTTACTGCACCAGTAGTATTTAAAGACATATTTCCTTGTGCTGTGTTTGAAAATGACTTGTGCCATGTAACCCAATTTTCACCTGTTTGTGACCTAGACTTAATTATAAACATAGCAGGTGCTACGCCAAGTCCGTGTCCAAAAGTTCCACTTGATGAACCATTGCCTGTATAAGTCACCACACTAAACCCAGCAGTTGTGTTTACAGATACAGTAGATGTAATAGAGCCTGAAGTGTTAGATGATGTTGAACCTTGTCCTGCTTGCCATTGCCAACCTACAAAAGTTCTTGCAGAACCATTATAATTAGCGTCAGTTCCTAAAGTAAATCCATTGCTGTTAAATGCAGTAAGTCCGTTGGTATCTGTAGCTTCTGCGGCAGTTGAGTTAGATATAAGTGACTTTGTTACGCCACGAACAGAATCAGTTAATTCGTTATCTGTAGCATTGCTTCTAGATTTTAACCATACCAAGTCAGGCTTAAATAATGCTTGGTTTACTATAACTTGTGATGTTCCTGTTCCTGTATATAGCGTTGCATCCATATACTTATTACCTTGCAATATAGTAGGGGTAGGTAGGTTAAATGTGTTTAGTCTTACAAAGCCTGTAGGAGGTGTGTATGCGAATGGGCGTTGTCCACAATTTATAGAACCACCTTTAGTAGAAGCTGCACCACCTGCTGATAAAGCAAATACATAAGGTTGAGCAGTAATACTTGTAAATGCTGTTCCTTGTGATGTTCCATTTTTGTAAAATGTAATAGTTTGGTTATCTAAGTCTAATGCACATCCAATAACATCGCCATTAGTCCAAGTTGCACCATAACCTGAAGTATATGAGTTATATGCTACTTTACGACCATCACTTGCATAAGCATAACCTTGTAATTGATTATCTGCTATGGCATTAGTATTTGATGAAACGCCTACCCATAATGAGCCACTTGGAATAGATGTAGTTTGTGTGTATTCAAAATACCATTTACCTGTGCTTGGTGTTGCCATTGTAGTGCCAGCAAGTAAGATATTAGTTGCAGTTAAGTTAGCTTCTGTTAATGTAGAAGTGTTAGACAATGGGTTAAGTGTTGGGAAATTAGCCACAGTAGCACTTGTATTAGTAGGCACGTCTGTCATAGCATCATAGGTTGTGCCTGCTGTTAAGCTAATGTTGTTGGTAGTCCAATTGTTATTGTTACCTGAACTATCGTAACCTAATGTTGTAGTAGATGTTGTATTACCAAATGTTAGGTAGAAACCGTTAGTGCCATACATACCTGCGTATTTAATTGGTTTCCATACACCGTTAGCGTCATTATTACCGAAGTAATATGGTTCTAGTGCTTGACCGTCAATGAAGTTAATATCAGTCATGTAACCGTCAAAGTATTGAAAACCATCCCATGTTCTACCTATATACTGTGCAGTTGTGTTATTAATATTAAAATCTGCATTTTGTGTAGGATATGTTGAAGAAACGAATGCTGTTTGTTGAACACCATTTACATAAATTTTAACTCGGTTAGCTGCTGTAGCTTGAGTTGTATCTAATGCAATAACAAAATGATACCAAGCAGATGGATCTCTAAACAAAGCTGTCGTTTGAACATTCATTGTAGATGTATTTCCGTCAGCAATACCTAAATTTGCTCCGCCTGTGCTTTGACCATAACCAATAAAACAGTTGTTAGTAGAACCAAATAAAGCATAAAAATCACTTGGTTTTCCTAATTTAACCCATGCACTCCATGTCCATGTTTTTCTGTTTCCTGCAACACTTGGTGTTCTATTTAGATAAGCACTAGCACTACCTCTAAACCTTAAAGAATTGTTTAGGTTATTAGTAAGTGGTGTTAAAGCACCTGTAGCGTTAAATGTGTGGATAGTATTACCACCTGATGATGTGACTAGACCACCGTTAAATACTTGTGAGCCAGCGTATGAGATAATAACTGTTCCGCTACCACCAGCCGCACCTGCGTAACCTGTTCCTCCATTTTCACCACCACCGCCTCCGCCACCACCTGTATTAGCCGTTCCAGAAGTTCCTGCTCCTGTTAAACCACCTGCGCCACCACCACCTGTTGCAGTTCCAGCAGTTCTACTACCGCCATTTTGCGCTCCGCCACCTCCGCCACCTGCATAAGTTACAGAGCTTCCTGTTATGCTGGACGCAGTTCCAGTTCCTCCATTACCGCCTGTTGCGCTTGTAGCGTTAGAGCCAACAGCAGAAGCACCACCACCACCGCCTGCATTAGTATATGTGACTAAATCTGTAGAACCATTACCGCCCGCAAAACCTTGACCTGACGTTCCAGCAGCTCCATTAACAGTTCCTCTGCCGCCACCTCCTGAACCGCCTGTTTGAGCAGTTCCACCAGAATTTGACGCTCCACCACCGCCACCTGTAGATGTTACAGTAGTTAAACCTGTTCCTGATAATTGTGAATTAGAACCATTAGACCCACTTCCTCCAGAAGCAGTGTCGCCAGCACCACCAGCTCCTACAGTTACAATGTATGTAGCACCTGAATAAAGAGTTGTAGATGAAGCAAGTAAACCACCAGCACCTCCACCACCACCAATTTGGAAACCACCGCCTGCACCACCAGCTACTACTAAATAACTAGCTGTTACAGGTGTAAGAGGGCTTAATGTGCCTGAAGATGTGAATGTGTGTATTTGATTACCACCTGAAGTAGTAAGAGTGCCACCTACGAATCTAGGTGTAGCAGATGCGTAAGATATGATGACTACGCCTGAACCGCCTGCACCACCTGGTCCTCCATAAGTTCCACCACCACCGCCTCCTCCACCTCCACCACCTAGGTTAGCAGTTCCAGAAGTTGCAATAGTTTCAGAGTTGCTTCCTGCTCCTCCTCCACCTGAACCTCCTGCTCCTGGTGAACCTGCAACGCCAGCACCACCACCGCCTCCGCCTGCATAAGTTACGGATGAGCCTGATATAGAAGATGAACTTCCTGCGCCGCCAGCAGAACCAGAAGCACTAGATGCTCCAGCAGCAGATGCACCACCACCTCCACCTCCTCTTACTCCAGATGCACCTGCTCCGCCATTATTTCCTTGACCTGATGTTCCTGTTCCTCCAGCACCTGACAAATATCTATTGCCACCACCACCTGAACCACCATTTCTACCAACATTTGAACCAGAAGGACCTTGATTACCAGCTCCACCACCGCCACCACCTGTAGAGGTTACAGTAGATAAACCAGTTCCTGATATTACTGAATTTGAACCATCTCCACCTGGGTTTTGACCAAAGCCTCCAGAATTAATTGCTCCGCTAGTTCCTCCAGCTCCTACAGTAATTGAATATGTGTTAAGAGTAGATAAAGTAAATGTAGAAGTTTGGTAGCCACCTGCACCTCCACCACCACCTTCAGCAGCACCTCCACCTGCGCCACCAGCAACAACAAGATAAGATGCAGGAACATTGTTAGCTGATCCGCTAACTAGCATACCAAAACCTCTAGCTGCCTCTACTGCTATTCTTGATAATAGTGACATTAACTATTCCTACTTAAATTGTGTTTGTGATGCAAATACTGTAAATGCGGCTGAACCTGTTTTAACAATAGTATATGAATAAGCGTCTATACCTGAAGCATTGCCACTTGACCATGCTGTGCCACCTTGATATTTAGGTGTAACTGAAGCACCGTCAATTTGAACTGCATTATTATAGTAAGCTGTTGCACCTTGTGACACTAAGAATACTGCCGTAATAGATTGACCTGTTGACATAGCTGTATTTAATGATGTGCCACTTGAAGCTCTAAAATTTACAGTCCAATTAGCAGAAGCGTTAGTTGTGTAATAAAGAACTGATTGTGTAGTTACATCGTAGTTAATTGTGCCTGTGGCAGCAGTTGCAGATACAGTTGTCACTTCAGCTGCGTTTGTAAATACAGCCGCTAATGCGCTAGATGATCCTGTAAATGTTGCTGTGCTAGATGCAGATAATGTTGTAAATACACCTGCTCCATTAAATGATGTTGCAGATAAAGCGCCTGTGCTTGGATTAAAAGCTAATTTAGTAGAAGATACATCTGCTCCAGTAATTGAACCAGTTGAAGCGCTTGTAAATGTTAAATAACGAGTTGCATTAGTAGTTGTGTCGTCTGTAATTGCTAATCCACTAGCATTTGCTTGCCATGTAGGTGCAGAAGCACCATTAGATGTTAATACATAACCTGCTGTGCCTGTTGACCCAGCTAATGAAATTGTATTATTTACTCTAAGATCAGTAAATGTTCCAGCTAAAGGCGTTGTTCCACCAATAGCTACGTTATTCATTGTTGATGCGGTTGCTGGATTAATTGTTGCAGTTCCAGTTCCAGTTGGGGCTATACTAATCGCCGAATTTGCACCGTTCATATTAATTGCGCCATCTATTGTAACGTTTGTGCCACCACCACCACCCCATTGTAAGCAAGCATTTCCTGTATTAGTCTTTAATGATCCACCGCCTGATCCTGCTGCATTAAAATTTGACCCAACAAAGCTAGTTGTTGCAGTAATAGTTGTGCCTGTAATTGCGGCAGCTAATGTGTTACCGATAACAGGAGGGCTAGATAAATCTAATGATCCACCTAAAGTTAATGAGCCTGAGCTTGTAACTGTTCCTGATAAGCTGATACCTGATACTGTTCCTGTGCCTGATACAGATGTAACTGTGCCTGATGAAAGTGTAGCCCATGAAGGAACGCCACCAGCTAAAGTTAATACTTGTCCATTAGTGCCAGCTGATAAGAATGTTGTAGCGCCTGCACCGCTTTGATATGGTAGTGAACCTGCTAAACCACCAGCCAAATTAGTAGCTGTTGTAGCTGAAGTAGCTGAAGTTGCAGTTGCAGCATTGCCACCAATAGATAATGAAGTAGCTGTGCCTGTTAAACCTGTGCCAGCGCCACTAAATTGTGTTGAAGCTGTAATAGTTGTGCCACCAAGCGTTGTAAAAGCGCCTGTAGAGGCTGTTGTAGCCCCAATTGTTGTGCCATTAATAGTTCCACCTGTAATTGCTACTGAACTAGCGTTTTGGGTGCTTAATGTGCCTAATCCTGTGACTTGTGTGTTAGCAATAGATATAGCTGTGTTAGTAACTGATGTTGCTTGACCTTGTGCGTTAAATGCAATCACAGGAACATTGGAAGCTGATCCATAAGTTGCAGCAGTAACGCCTGTGTTTGTAATACTAAATTGTGTGCCTACTAAAGTAAGGCCTGTGCCTGCTGTGTAACTTGATGAAAATGAAAGGTTATACCAATTCATTGCAGTAACACCTAATGTGCCACCTGGTTGAGCAGTTGTATAGAACGCAGCAGTCGCTTGACTACCACCTACTATATAAATAACCGCACCAATGTATTGCGCCCATGTTGTAGAGCCAACAGCGTAAGTCCATGCACCTGTTTGAACGGTATAAATACCATTTTCTGCAAGATTTGTTTGATTTTTAACTAAAACTGTATCGCCTGCAACAACTGATACGGTGTCAATAGTTTGTGGGCCTGAAAGCGTAATGTTTGCTGTAGTGGCTACTTTAGCTGGCGCTTTCCATGAAATGCCTAATAATGCGTAATCTACATATTGTTTATTAGCAATATCAGTAGCGGCAGAAGGTGTTGTTGAAATAGTGCCTGTGACTGTAGATATGTTAGTAAAATTACCTGTCGATGGAACTAATGCACCAATAGTTGTGCTATTGATCGTGCTGCTTGTAATGTTTAATCCTGATTGGTCAGGATCAATTGTTGCTGAAAATGGCTTGTTCTGCCCAATAAATGTTACAAAGTTATCTTGTAAGTCAAAATATGCCTGAACAGGCAATAAATTCTGAATTGTAGATTGAGCAGGACTAGTCATTATATTTCCTTAGTTTTGATCGATAACAGGCGTTACATATAGTGTGGTTGTATCTGATCCACCACAAATTGCTGTAATTTGAAACGGAGCTGTTGGAACTGCTAATGTTATTGGAAGTGTCATACTTGCTGGTAATACAAAATCACCTGGTGTTCCTGCTACAGGAAATACTGAAGCTGGAGCAGTAGCTAAACTAGAAACGGTTACAGCACAAGCTTTAGTGCCAGCATTTAAAAATGTAGCAAAAGTAACTTGATCGTTAGTTGTATCGTCAATAGTGATTGAGGTTGAAGATGTAGCTGTAACAGCGATGACAGCGGTTTTTCCTGCTGGTCTTAAAACTGTGGTATTAGCCATGATTGTTTCCTTGAATTAGTTAAATTATAAACTTTAATAGAAAAAAAGCCATTAGAAATTTAATGGCTTAATCTCTTATATTACATCTACTAGCTTTGTTGAGTTAAATCAAAACCATAAACATATACATCAAATGTTGCAGCTGCGCCTTGCACAGTTCCCATGTCAACGTATAAAGTTTGAGCTGTTTGCACAGCTGTAGTAGCTACAGTTCTTTCAGAAACAACAGTAGAGCTAGTTAAAGCTGAAAGTGCTGCATTAGAAACAATAGCTGTTCCACCTGCTGCTGGAGCAGTAAACACACCTGCGGCAGCTGTAGTTAAACTAATTGAAGCGTTTGTAAAAATAACAAACTTAACAGAGTAAGCTGTTGAGTTGATGATTGGTAATACTGCATCAGTTGTAGTATTAGCATTAACACCTTGATACACAGCTAACAAACGTAGTGCTTGGTTCGTTCCGACTAACTGCGGATGTGCGCTGGAGGTTACTGCTGGGCCTGGATTTGCCATAATAAATTTTCCTTTTCTGTTTGATTAATAGAGAGGGCTTTTACACCCTCTCACCGTTACATTATTTAAGCTGCTACTCGGCAAGCTAACTCAGGGTAGAGTGGCGCCCAACCGTATAAAACATCTAAACGTGTAGGAATTGAGTCATTGTTAATTGTGTATTGACGAACAACACGCATTGAAAGACCAATTTCTTTGTCAGATGCACGACCAGCGAAGTGAACACCGTCAGGTAGCTCAAGATCAGCTACTGCTAGTGTGAACGCATTTTTGTGCATAATGATGTTTTGTGGTGATGTGATACCTGTGTTGTTAAATGGTGTAACTGTTTGTGAACCTGAAGAAGTTACAACTACGTTTTGGAATTGACCTGCTGTAATAACAGCTGGTGAAACGTTTACTGTAGCTGTGCCGCTTGAAGTAATGGTTACAGGTGCATTAACAACAAAGTTACGCAATTTACCATAAGATTGACGATTTTGTGGGTTAGCACCAAATACGCCAGCAATAGTAATTACATCGCCTTGGTTTAATGAAGCATTAGCTGTAGCTGCACCAATAGTGATGTTAGAGCTTGAAGCCCAACCACTTGTTAGGAAGCCTGTAGCTGTTGTAACGTTACATGAAAGAACAGAAGTTGCATAAGAACCAAAAGTTTGTGAAACAACGTTTTGATCTAATTTCCAATTCATACCGCCTGAATCACGACCCATTAAACCTTTAGTGTATTGAGCAGAGATAGCTGTTTGTGGATTGAAAAGACCTTTTAAGCTGTCAACAATGGTTGCAGATGTAAATGGCTCAACGATACATGATCTGCGGCCATCTCTTGGAGCGCCTTCAGAATCAAGGAACGCTTGACCTGTTAAGTATGTGATTAAGCTTGTTGGAGTTGTGCCTGCTGTGCCAACGATATTAGCTGTGTTGTTTTTAGCAGTTGTAAGACCATCTCTGTCAATCTTATTCGCAATAGCTGCCACAGCTGGTTTAAGAACTCTGTCGCTAAACATATCTAAAGATAATGCTAAGTCTTGAGTTGTAAACTGTGTGTCAACGTGGAATTGTGTTGATAAAGTAACAGGAACTGATGTTTCGTTGAAATCTTCAACGTTTAATGCTGGGCCTGTTGTTCCGATGAAACGACCAGGACGTCTAACGTTTACTGTGTTACCAATTTTTGCGCCTACTACTGCAAATTGGTCGTCATAGTTACGGTCAACTTCTGATGTGAATGTTAATTCATTTTCCAAAACCATCAACGCTTCGTTGGTGATCTTGCTAATGGTTAGTAAATTATTAGCCATGATATTTCCTTATTTTAAGAGTTTAATATCCTGCTACCTAATCTTTCCTGCTTTACGAGATTCACGCCATTGTTGGTAAGTGCCATGGAATTCACCATCTGAGCCTACGCCAACATCGGCAACTGCTGAACTCGTCTTTATAGGACTAATTGGTGCAGGTGCTTTACTGCGTGCAATAGAAGGTTTCGTTTCAGCTTCAGTCTTGGCATCTTTAGGTGTTTCACTAGCCTCAAACTTTGCTTCTAACTTCCCAATTTCTCGAAGGGCGCTAACTGTTGATAGAGTGTTTAACTTTTCTGCTAGCTCAGGATTTTCTGCTAAATGATATAAAATTCTAGGCCCTTGTTCGGACTCTAACATCGCATCTCTTATAGCATCGTTGACAGTTATGTCGGATGCAGAGGCAATCATTTCATCATAGTCAGGCAAATCCGCCTTAACAGTTTCTAATCGCTCATTCCAAGATTTAATAACGCTTTGGCGTTGTTCTTGTTCTTTGCGTTCAGCTTCAGCTTTATCTCTATTCAAAAGGGCATTTTCTGCCGACCATTCAGCTAATGCTTCAGCGTATTCAAACGCATCATTAAACTGACTTGGTGAAGGCTTAACGTTTTCCTCTACAGGTTTTGGTTCAGCTCTTCCTTCTAGCTCTGAAATTCTTTTCTCTAAAGCTTCACGAGCATCACGTTCTTTAGCCGCTTCTTTGCGAGCTTCTTCACGTTGCTTTGTTAGCTCTGAAAATCTCTTTTCAAGCTTGGGGTTTTGTTTCTTCTCTTCTGTTGCTTTTGTTTCTGTTTCTTCAGTTGGCTGTTCACTCTGATCGTTTGCTTCCTCTGTCGGCTCTGCGGATTTTTCTTCTACAGCCTCAACAGGTGCTTCTTCAGCTAAACCCAATCTGTTTGCATAAAACTCTTCTGCGTTGGCAGAAGTTACTACACTTCCTGCTTCTTTTTCTGACATGGATGACTCCAAGATTTTTACCCAATGATTCCATTGGTAGATTGTTGCTTTATACTATATAACTACTTATTAATCAATTGCTATTACTTATCGCTAAAGTTTGTTGGATCTTCTACTTGTTCTCTGTGCATGCTTTCAAAATGATGTGCAGCTTCTTTACGAACAGGAACAGAAAACATTTCATGCCATTTATGATCTTTTGAACCATGTTCTTTATGATATGACTGTGCAGCACGATCAGCATGGTAATTCCATAACTTACGAGCTTTATCTTGATCGTATTCGCCTTTTCCCATTTTCTTTTGAAGATTTTTTACAATAGGTATATGACTTGATTTGTATAAATGTTCGTCATTATCAGCATGAAGCACTAATTCTTTAGCTTCATTACTCATTTTGTCATAATCAGGTTCGTCATAAGATGATTTTTTACCTGATTGTTGTTCCATGTGTTTACGGTCATGTTCCGCTTTTGTTTTTCCTGTTACTAATGCCATTATATTGCCCTTTCAATAGTTTCTGCGTTTGCTAAATTAGCGTTTTTGCCATTCATATTAGCTAGTATAAGCGCTATTTGCGCTTTAAGCATTTCAATTTCAATTTTAGTGCTGTTATCGATGTCCGTATCACGTCTGCTAGTTTCTTCACGCATTTCAGTATCGTTTGCTTTAGCTGTGACATCCATAAGTTTACGTTTAGTTTCTGCATCTTGTTTGACTCCTTCGATGTCTTTACGTTGTTGAATAACCATTTGAAGCTGTTGTATAGCTTGTTGAGCTTGTTGGTTTTGCGCTTGTAATTGTTGTAATTCCATTTGGATTCTTGGTGGAACTTTAGACTTATCATCCACTTTCGCTAATGGGTTGTTTACGGCTAATCGATCAGCAATTGTTTCAGCGCCTGGGAAGTCCATGTTTCTTACTAATAGATCACCAGCTTGTTGAATTAATGTTGGATCGGCTGCAAATAAAGCCATCATAGAATCTACTGCTTCTTGGCGTTTAGAGTTATAACCTGGGCCTGTATCCATAACAACATCATATTCACCTACTGTGACGTCATTAAGAATCTTATCAATACCTTCTTCGTCTTGGCCATATTGATTAATAGTTAAAATTTCAGGTTTGCCATCGTCACCAATGATACGCAATACTCTTTCTCTATCATAAATCTTTGGAACTAGATCAAGAATAATGCGACCTGTTTGACGGATAGAACGAGTTAAGTTGTCATAGTAGTGGAAGTTAGTCATGTCCACTTGTTGTTGTTGGCCTTGTAACGCTTTACCTGAAATATTGCCTTGTGGTAATTGGCTTGGATCAAATATACCTACCACTTGCATTAAGTCAGTAGTCATAGATTGAGCCGCAGCCATAATGCCTGCTGGTGGTGGTTCAGGTTGTAATCTTTGTGGTGGAGGTGCTGGCTGACCATCAATGTCTTTTTGCTTATAACGCAAAACAGGCATAGATTTAATGTTAGCCATTGCCCATTCATTCTCATGGCCTTCGTCTTGACCTTCAGCAAGTAACCATTTAGCTTTAGGTGCTAATGCAACTGACTCGGTAAGAGAAGTTTGCCAAAAGTTATACATTCTTTGTGGGTCTTTAGCCATGCGAACAATACCAAATTTCTTTTTCTTGTTCTCAACCACAGTTTCTTGACCATAAACAGGAACGATAGGAATATATTTACCTGCCCATTCGCCTTCTTCTAATACTTCCATAGCAGTTAATTTGCATACTTTAATCTTCTTCTCAAAAGAATCACGAGATTCAACAATAGTAATGCCTGCTGCGTCTAATACTTCTTGCGGAGGTAAGTCACTTGATTTAACGCTTGAACCGTCTGATAGTAAGTGAACTTTTATAGCTTTTCGTTCTGTGTAAAAGTATTCAGCTAATCTAATATCCTCTTTCATAACCCATTCAGGATTAGTGTCACCTGTTCCTCGCATTGTGAAACCTTGTTCAGTTTCAGCGTTAGGATACATTTTCTTAAAGTTTTCTTTGGATATGACTGTAGTAATTAAAACTGTTTCTGCATCTGAACCGTCAGGCATAACAGAGTTAGGATCAAAGTAAACGGTAAAAGGATTGTCAATAGCTTTAATGTAGATTTCTTGATCGAATGAATCGTCACGCACATAATCTGTAGTAATACGCCAATAACCCCAACCCATTCTAACGGCAAAATCACCAGCTTTGTCATAAGCTTGGTCTGCATCGGAATGATTCTCAATGTGTCGGCATATACCTTGTAAGATTTGTGCCATTCTTGCATCTGATTGGTTATTCATGCCATGCACTTTGATGCGTGGTCTTTGTTGTCGCATTTGATTGGTTAATTGACGGCAGTAAGCGTCAACTTTGTTTACTGTTAGACATGGGCGAGCTTCTAATACTCGGCTGTTTTGGATTTCAACAGGCCATTGATCGCCTGCTGCAAACTTTAAATCTTCTAACGCTTCTGATCTATTCATTTGGTCTGCTTCATTAGCAAACTGTAAGAATTTAATCGCATTAGCTATGCGTGGGTCATTGTCACTTTGTTGTATGCTATCGTCTGCCATGTTTTATCCCATCCAGCTTGCGCCAGGACTATAAGTTAATTTTTGAGCTTTACGTTCTTTTTTGTCTTGGATCATTAAACCTATATAGCGAAATGCGTCAGCGCCATGAGAATATACATCATGGAGTGGATTTCTACTAAATTGACCTGTGTCAACATCTACTTCATATCGGTAATGACGTAAGCATTGTAACCCATCCGCACAATTTTCTCTATCGAAATAGCAACTATTGAATATAGTTCGTGCAGCGTTTATAGAATCAACAACAGGAACTCTCGGTAAAATGTTTGTTTTAAACCCTGCTGCTCTTACTATGTCATTAATAGAACGGCCATTAGACGCAATATTTTTGCTCTCGGCATCATGTGGTAGGTGTAGTGTATCGTATAAGTAGCCTAGTTTTTGCATTTCTTGTAAGTAATGAGTGATAGTCTTTTGCGTATCTTGCATATATTTAATGAGCCTTGTTTCCATGCCTATAAATTGCACAAACCAAATAGCTGTGTGATCTGCCCATCCTAAGTCAAATACTGCGTGAACAGGTTTGGTTGCATCATAAGGGACTCGTGTGATCCTTCCTTGCAATTCTGCCATATTCATTTCATTAGCAAAGATAGCGCCATCAACGGTGAGTCGGCATAAACCTTCCCATACATTATTGTAAGCCTGTAAATCTCTGCCCTTTAATGAATCTTTTTCAAGTCTTAATGTTTCAGGAAACCAAGGATTATCTGACCAATTAATTCTTTGCACTACAGATTTTTCAGGTGGGTTTAAAATAAATCTAACGTAGGTTTCATCTGACTCAAGCTCAGGATTAAAGGTCACCCAAATTTCTGACTTTTCTTTACGGATAGTCGGTATTAATATATTCCAGCTAGTTTTGGAAACAGTTTGTGCCTCCTCTACCCAGCACACATCTATACCCTCAAACGATTTGACATTCGCTATGTTGTTCTTTAAACCTACAAAGGCAAACTCTGTGCCGTTTAGCCCTTTAATTGTAGCTTGAGTGACTTCATAAAATGATTCTAGTCCCATTTCTATGATTTGATCTGATAGAAGTTTATGCACAGAATCTTTCATAGAGGTCATAAACTCTCTAGCGCAAAGTATGCGTGTAGGCGTTCTAGCGCCTTTTATGAGTAAAGCTCTTGCGACACCCCAAGATTTTGCACCGCCTCTGCCTCCGTAGAGGATGCGATAACGTGATTCTTTTGGTTCAAATAGACATTCAAGCTTTGCAGGGAATTGAACCTTCCCTATAGCTTCATTTAATTGTTGGTCATTCACTAGGTTTTACAAAAGTTACTTCTATCCCTGTCAATAACGGACTACCATCTGCGCCACTAATCTCTTGGAATTGAACAGCTTTGCCATCCAAGCGATCAACTACCTCTTTAACCGCCCATGGCTCACGAGCAACTGCTGCTTCAACTAAGCCTTCAACGATTGAAGGAAGCTTGTCAGGGTTCTGAACAATGTGCTTGCGTAAGGCATCATAGAACAATTTAGCCTTAACTCCATTTTGATTTCCGAAAGGTGCGCCTGCCATAATTGGGTCAATAATTAACTAATTGATTAAATTATATTATACCTGTGGTTCTTCAGGCAATGGATCAGCTTTAGCAGTATCCTCAACTTTAGCTTTTTCAGCCTCTTGTTGCTCTGCTATTTGTGGAATAGCTTGAGTCTTAATCTTTACTACGATTTGCTCTGCTACTTCCATTGGAAGTTTGTATAGACCTGCTACTACTAATTCTGCTTCTTTGATTTCAAGTTCCAACTTAATGGCCATGATATGCTCCTTAATTAATTAATAAATTACTTTCCTGGTTTTTTTGCTGTCTTTGCTGATTGTTTAAATGCTTCAGCCGTTGGTGCGCCTTTAGTGCCTGGCTTTCTCATAGTTTCTTTGCTGCCATGCTTAATTCTTTCTTGTTTAGCATGGATGTTTGCGTAAAGACCTGGTTTAGCTGCCATCTTCTTGCTCCTCAATAAATGCTACATCTTGCCATGACATAAGTAAGAACTTCTCACCGTTATCCATGACAGGTTGAAATTTAAGATATTCGTCTTTACCCATAACGCCAAATCTAATTCGGTCGCCTACAGATACAGGCATAATATCATATTTGCCTTCTTTTATCTTTTTACCAGGCCCAACTGCTACAACTTCGCCTGTATTGTATTCCTCATGGTATATAAAGCCAGGTATAGCTGACTTTGCTTCACGCTCAATAGGTCTTACTAAAATCTTGTCTGCAAAGGGTCTAATCATTTCTTAATCCTTTTAGGTTTGTTTTCAATTTGAATAGGCTTGGACTCTAATAGATTACTAATAATAGGTTCAGGCACTACTTCGTCTTTAGTTCTTGCTACATTAGCAAAAAGGAATTCACCGCACCATTCGCTAGGTGATTTAGTAAGTGATTGTGGGTATCTGTGACAAGCGCCAAGTTTTCCGCCTGTAATAAAGAATTTACAAGACAAACAACTATCTGTAGAATTTGATGTAGCCACTTAATAAACCTCCATTATTACTTGGTTAGAATTCCCAATCAGCCTAAGACTGGTTGGGTTTTCGTTTAATTACCTTATTTAGCGTAAGTATTTCTTTTGTGATCGTAGCAAACTTTTTCTGAGCTACCACCTTTGAATAGCTTATCAGCACCAACAGCGTCTTTCATACCCATACCAACGCCACCTTTTACTGATTCTTTTCTTTCACCTGTTTTATCAGAAGCTAGAACGCCTTTAGGCATTTTCTCACCTGATGCACCTGGTGTATATTTTTCTTTATCTTTCATACCCATGATATGTTCCTTATTTTAATCTTAAATTTAGCTAAATTTTCACAAGCTATTTAGACTCGTGAGCTTTTATTTTAGCAGAAAAATGAGCCTTGAGTAGCTTTATTTCTTCTATACCAATCTTTATTGTGTCGTTATCAGATTCGAGTGCTTCAACAGCGTGTATTCCAATTTTTCTAATAAGTCCGCTTCTGTATCGGATGAGATTACCAGATAAATGGGTGTTACAGGCCGAGCATTGTCGGTGACAGTTAAGCTCGTTAAATCGAAGGTGTCCTGCACTTCCAATGCTTCTGTAATGGCCTGCATGATATGAGAAGGCACTCTTTGACCCACAACTAATACAACCGTCATCTTGATCCCTTAACCTAATATATTTATTGAATGTTACTTGTGTATCTTTTAACCAATCGGATCGGCTCTTTAGTTTTAACTTGGCTTCTTTAACTTCTTTTTTAACGGTTTTAATTCTTTTGTCTTTAGCTAACTCTAATGCACATTCAAATCCACATACTTGTTGGAGTGGTTTGTTTGGCGTAAATTCTACCTTGCAAACCTTACACTTCTTGGGCTTGATCGGCTTCACTAAATCTTACTCCCAATTCTGCACCGTAAGCATATATTTGTTCCATGTATAAACTAAAGCCATGCTTGGTAAGTTTATTGGTTGATCCTGTTAGCACTCGTCTGCCGTCAGGCGTTTCCTCATATTTCATGTAACCTTCTTTAACTTGTTTAGGGTCAGGAAAGTCAGGCAAAAATTTTTCTTTAAAGTATTCGTGCCATATCAAAGCTGAATATTGTTTGCCATGCACCCATGCTTGTGTAGCTATATCGTTTAATGGGCCTGCCCACATCAAAGCATTAGCGCTTAATGATCTGCCCTTTTGCTCTTCACGAATAATAACTTCAAGTGGCCGTTCAATATCTATAGGTGCATTTTGTATTGCATTGATTGCTGTATCTATTTGTGTTTTTCCAACAAGACGAATAGTTTTAGCTAGGTATTCTGTTCTCATGGTGTCGTTTCTCGTAATCATTGCGACAATCTATATCGCAAAAGCGTTTAATAGAAGGTTCGTGACAATTTAGACAAGAGCCGTTTGATTCAATAGTTTTTTGATGATCTCTAATATGTTTAATAGCTTCATCTCTATCGTGTTGTTCTAAATCGCTGGCTCTGTCAAAATCATCTTGCATAATTTAAAAAGGAATGTCTGATTCCATGTCATCGAAGTTAGCTGGCGCAGGTGTTTTAGCAACTTCTTTTGCTTCTTCACGACTGCCTAACATTTGCATTTGGTCTGCAACGATTTCTGTGGTGTAACGATCCTTTCCTTCTTTGTCTTGCCATTTACGAGTTTGAAGTCTGCCTTCAATATACACAGGGCGACCTTTTTTTAAATACTCACCTGCTATCTCTGCAAGCTTTCTAAATATAACCACGTTATGCCACTCGGTCTTGTCTTGCTTATTTCCTTCTTTGTCTTTCCATGATTCAGTTGTAGCCAAACTAAAATTACAAACTGCGTCACCATTTGGTAAATGTCTTAACTCAGGGTCTTTACCAAGATTGCCTAATACGATTACTTTATTTACTGATGCCATGCTGCTCTCCTCTGTTGTGAATTGATATGACATTAGATAATATATATTTATTACCCATTTGTCTTTTTAATTCTTGAACTTTAATATTTCTTTTTTCTACAAACTCAATATCTTTTGTGGTAATAGGAAGATTAGTTCCGTAAAAGCTATTTAGTAACATATTTTTTTATAACCTCACCTGTTGATGGATGTAATTCATATATGTAGTCAATTTTTTTCTCTTTAACTCCAAATATGCGCTCAAAGTTTTCATCAAACTTTTTTTGATCGACTGATCTATACATATCGCCTTTTCCTGCTTCGTGTGCCATAACACCTCCTAAAATAACGGTTCTGCTTTAATTAAATCAAATACATTTTCTTTTGGTGCTTTTGGTAAACGTTTAATAACGTGATTGGGTTTATTTAAAACATAAAACAAAGCTTCATGTTTTGTTCTAAACTTTCGTATTGCTTCACCAAAGTCATCAATAATTAAATAATTAAACATTAATCCTCGCATTTACCATTTAAACATCTTGCGTTTGCTAATGCAGCTTCTTCAATATCTGCAATTGCATCTTTGCCAATAAAGTCATCAGCTGCAATTCTTAATCTATTGTATAGACTGCGCTCCACTTCCGTCACAGAAGTTTTCATAAGAAAGCCTCTGTCTTTTGCATGATCCGCAATAACAGAGCAAACATAATCAGAAGGCTCTACACCCCATGATTCAACTTCATTATATTTCTTCTCGTCTATTTCAACTTCAATAATTACACTAAAGCGTTTCATGTTTCACCTTTCTGATAAGTTCTAACATCGATGCTCGACCATGTTTCTTTTCATACCGTTCTAGCATTGATCTTGCGTGTGGTTTAAAGGCGCTTCGTAGCCAACGCACCCAACAACACTCGTTATTAAAATTAAAGCGGCCACGATTTTTATTGCAATACTCACAATTCATTTAACTCTTAATGCTTCCCTGGCAAACTTAACTCCAAGTTCAAATCTGTATTCACCTTTTGCTTGACGTTCTAATATTCTTTTAGCCCAAGCTTTAGGATCAGTTGGTTTCAATACTACTTTTGCCATTAATTCTTTTGCCTTTTCTTTGTTATGTTCAATCTGATACGGAGTTGGATTTCTTGGTAGCATTTTTATATATTCTTTAGGCTTGGACAATTTACATAAAGAAACTATGTCAAATATTGTTGGCATAAATTTATTTTTATCAACCCAGCTATCAAAAGCTTTGCTTACAACACTAAAATCGTATTCATCAAGTTTCATCCACCAAACTCTTAAAGTTTCACGATCAAGTTCAGGTCTTGAGTAAATAGATGTCAAACTATTAAGCATAGATTTAAATGCTTTCATTTCTTCAACTGTTTCTATCAAAACGGACTCCCTTCAATTGGTTGCTCATCTTCCCATTGGTGCGCCCTAATCCATGTTGCTGGATAGGGTATCCATTTTCCGTCATCTTTAACCCAATCTTTACTTCTCATCTGCCATTCCAATGCTTTTAAAACTAAATCGATATTTGGTTTGTTTTGTTTCCATGCTTTCCTTGCATCTTCCTTTTTTGTCTTTCGAGGAAATATATTCCAAAACTCGTTAAAGCCATCTTCAGGAATCAGTAATAGGGAATCAGGAATCAGTAAGAGGGAATCAGCACGAGTAGTTCCGATTATATCGGACTTTGTTCCGTCTATGTCAGGAATATCGCTACCAGCTTCTCTTTCATTCTTATGTGGGTTCTGATGTTTCTCAAAATTAATGATCTTAATAAAGCTTTCATTCTCTATTTTATAAACTTGAACAAACCCAGCTTTTTCAAGCCTAACAACAGTTTTTTCAATATCTATCTCATCGTAAGGTAAAAGCTGTATTTTTAATCTTTTGGGTCTGTATTCTAAACAACCCTTATAATCACATACTGTCCACAAAGCTATAAAAGCCAACCTGTCTATTGGTTCTAATTCAGCTAATTCTTCGTTTTGAAAGAATCCAGGCTTAATATTTCTAGCTCTTGCCATTTTTAGTCCTTAAATTTGCGTTTTAGGAAGATTTCAGGGTATTGAAGCTTAATTTTTGCTGGAATACCTCTACTTTTCCAAAGGTTTACTTTGATTCTGTCATGGTGAGTAAGTAACCCAAGCTTCCTAGCAAGTTTCGTGCCACCCCCATAAAACTCAATGATTTCTTTATCTGTCATAGGCATACTATAATCCTTTTTAAATTTATTATCTAAAATCATTTAACATAAATGTTTAAATAGTGCTTGCAATATAAATCTATTCGTTTAATAATGCAAGGGAAGTTTTTAAATTTATGGAGGATTCAAAAATGGAAACAATAAAAATAACCTTAGATCAAAATCAGATTGCATCAATTATGATTGCTGTAAATAATGAATTTGAAAAGGCTCGCAAGATTACAGATACAGAATTTGAAAATGAATCAACACGAATTCTGATGCAAAAGAATTTACAAAAATTTTATGAGTTAAATAAAAAATTAGGATTTGTAGCAGGCGGTTTATTAAATGGTAAAAAAACTTTTAATCTTATGGAGGCAGTATGAAAATTAAAGGCATGCTAATTATTGTTTTATCAATATATCTATATGGAGCTTTATGGCTCTATTTCTTATTACCAATCCTTTCTAAACACTTTGGAGGCTAACATGACTATTCATCAAGAATTTGCAGAAGATTTAATTGACACCGATCCATTAGAAGTTTTTAACTCAATGGACACAGATCAGATAGCTGGCACGATTCGTGCTTTATATTGGGCTAATCAACGTGGCGATATGATAAGCGTCAATATATTTGCCAAGTCATTAAGTAATGCTTTCTTTGAGAAGGCGATGGATATTACAGAAAAAAAGTTCCAAGAGGCTAATGTATATCAAGGCCCTTTTGACGAAATGTATGACATGGGTCACTCACATAGGGACTTCATATAATGATTAAATACATCCGAAATGTTATTTTTTTATATTGCAAGGGCTTTACCTTTAGAAAATCACTTCAACTAGCGAAAGGCATTAAATGACTACATATAATGAATTAAGAAAAATTAATGTTAATGAGCATACGGACAAAAAAGGATCACTAACTTACCTTTCTTGGAGTTATGCCGTTGATACATTACTTCAACACGATCCTATGGCAACATGGGAATTTCCTGAACCAAAAACTTACAACGATACTATGATGGTTTATTGCAATGTTACAGCTCTTGGCAAAACTATGAAAATGCAACTACCTGTTATGGATCATCGTAATCAAGCTATTAAAAATCCTGATTCTCGTAAAATTTCAGATAGCGCTATGAGATGTCTTGCAAAATGTATTGCTTGTTTTGGTATTGGTTTATATATTTATAGTGGGTCTGATTTGCCTGAAGAAGAGCCAGCTTCACAAAATGATATTGAAAACGTTATCAAAGAAATCAACAAAGCAGATTCCGTTGATGAATTAATGGGTATCTACAAAGAAGCTTCAACAAAGTTTGACAAGGTGTCTTTAGGAAAATTAAAGACTTATTTAACTGATCGTAAAAATGAATTGGAGGCATAGTATGAATCAGCAAGAACGTTTAACAGAGTATTTAGAAAAGCATGGCAAGATTGATCCACTAAAAGCATGGACTCAATTAGGCATTTATCGTTTAGCCGATACTGTTTTTAACTTACGCAAAAAAGGTTATGCCATAACAACCGCAAACAAAAAAGTTAAGAATAGATTTAAAGAAGTTTGTGTGGTAGCTGAATATAAGTTGGAGGCTAACAATGACTGACATTATTCAGGGCAGCAAGGAATGGCTGGAGCTTAGACGAGGTTTTGTAACAGCGTCAAAAGTTGCAGATATTATGGCTAAAACCAAAACAGGCCCAAGCGCTAGTCGGCAAAATTATTTAATTGAGTTGGCTATTCAAAGAGTCACAGGTGTTATTGAAGAAACATTTAAAAATGACGCAATGATTCGTGGGACTGAGGAAGAACCAAAAGCACGAGAAAAATACCAGCAAATTACTAAAACTTTTGTTGAGGAACTTTCTTTTGTAAAGCATAAAACAATTGAATGGTTTGGTTGTTCACCTGACGGCATTATTAGAAACAATGACGGCACATATAACCTTTTGGAAATTAAGAATCCTAACAGCGCTACGCATTGGGCTTATATTAAAGCTGGCGAACCACCAACTAAATATAAAATTCAAATGATGGCTCAAATGGCTTGCACAGGTGCTGAATGGTGCGATTTCTTTTCTTTTGATAGCCGTATGCCTGAAGGTAGTCAATATTTTATAGCTAGGTTACAACGTGACGCATCCTTTATCGATGAAATGGAAAATGAAATTAAAACATTTTTAGAAGAGGTCGCACATGAAACTAAACTCATGGAAAACCGAGTTTAAATTGATAAATGGTATAATACCTATTGGCAATAACACAGGGGGGTCATTTATGATCGACCAAGCCTTGCTATGTTTAGCGCAAACCATTTACATGGAAAGCAGTCTAGAACGCAAAGAAGCACAAATAGGAGTTGGCTATGTATTAATGAGAAGAGCCGACTTTGATCCAAAACAGGTGTGTATTGAAATGAAAAAACCTTATCAATTTACTTGGTATGGAAAAGTAAAACCACCTGAACGCAAAGAAATCAAACCTTACTTTCTTGATCTTGCATATCGCATTATGCACAAGTTAGAGCCTGACTATTCTTATGGCGCAACTAACTTTCACGATGATTCAATCACCAAACCTCAATCATGGTTCAAACTTAAAAAGACTGTTAAATGGTCACGCATGATTTTTTATAAACAGGAGGAAACAAAATATGCTCAATATTGAGTTATTTGCCAAACAGCTAAATGGATTTGATGTTCAATCCGTATTGGATTCAAAAAAACTACAACAACCAAAGCCTGACGTCATATTGGATTATTATGTCTATCGAGGCAAAAAAGGATATGCAAGTTTTATATCTGCTAACACTAAAGAAAGAAAAAGAAACTGTAATATTAAGTTAATATTTGACGGCAATAATAACTTGCTTAAAGACGTGCAATTCATTGAAGTTAAACATAAATGAAATTATTTGATATAGTAGTCAAAGTTTTAATGATTGGCGGATGCGCTGGTTTATTTATCGGCGTTTTTTTTACACTTGAATTACTATTTGGGACTCATATATGTCATTAACAAAAGAACAGTTGTTGGAGGCGGTTGAAGCTTTTAAAAAATGCAACGGAAGTGAGTCAAAAGCAGCAGAAATGTTAGGCCTTAAAAGAGCTTGTTTTCAAGGCAGAATAAGAGCAGCCAAATTAGCTGGCATGGAATCTGATGTAGAAAACGCTAAACCACAGCTCACCAATATCCCACCTGAAGTAGCCCTCAAAGATAA
>Ga0209246_10000225_pt1 | contig 25682 bp, 14 predicted proteins | sample LauGreSpBDMM15SN_2_FD_187560 | JGI IMG/M metagenome (GOLD analysis project Ga0209246, IMG submission 187560) | Freshwater lake microbial communities from Lake Michigan, USA - Sp13.BD.MM15.SN (SPAdes) (version 2) | ecosystem: Environmental > Aquatic > Freshwater > Lake | place: Lake Michigan...
CGCAATTTCCACCCTTTTAGATATACTGGCATACAATACACAATATAATGCCTACTATTTGAATATGGTTGCAAATGAAATGTTTTTAGATACAGCTCTACAAAGAAACTCTGTTGTTTCTCAAGCAAAATTATTAAATTACATTCCACAATCTGCGATTGCACCTTCAGCCACAATTAATTTGAGAGTAAATCAAGTGACTGATGCTTCACTGACACTACCAAAATATACAAGCTTTCTATCTGAAGCTATTGATGGTATCAATTATAATTTCGTGAACACAGATTCACACACAGTTAATGTAGTCAATGGTGTTGCACAGTTTAATGAAATCACATTAAAACAAGGTAGTTCACAAGTATATTCTTTTTTAGTAGATGTTGGTACAAACACCAAGTCACTATTTAAGTTACCAGACACAAATATTGATACAACCACACTGTTGGTTGCAGTGCAAGAATCTTCATCAAACAATTATCTAACAACATTTAGTTCAGCGTCTGATTACTTAACATTGAATAATAGTTCTACAGTATACTTCTTACAAGAAGGTTTGAACGGTTACTTCGAAATCTATTTTGGTAATGGAATATTAGGTAAAGCATTGAAGAATGGTAATATTGTTAAAGTTTCTTATGTTACCACTCAAGGTTTAAGTGGTGCTGGCGCAAACAATTTCGTAATAATGAACACTATTGCTGGTTATAGTAACACAGTTGTTACACCTATCACTTCAGCATCACAAGGTTCATCAAGAGAAACAATTGATTCTATTAAATTACAAGCACCAAAATCATATGCCGCACAAAATCGTGCCGTCACCAAAGATGATTACATTACAGCAATTCAACAAAATCAATTAGGTTATTCATTTGATGCAGTAAACGTTTGGGGTGGCCAACAGAACGATCCTCCTGTTTATGGTCGTGTATTTGTTTGTATGAAACCAACTGGTGGTTACACGATAACACAAAATCAAAAAGCAAAACTCATCAAAGATGTATTGAAACCAATTTCAATAATGACAGTTGAACCAACAATTGTTGATCCAGATTATACTTACGTTCAAATTACAGCAAACGTATTGTATGATCCTAAAAAAACTACCGCATCAGCAGCACAAATCAAAGCGGCTGTTAGAAGTGTGATATATTCATATTCATTATCAACATTAAACACATTTAATTCCACATTTAAAGCATCAGATTTTAACAACAGAATTAATGCGGCCGATGCATCTATTATTACAAATGAAATTTCTATTAAACTACAGAAAAAATTCTTTCCGAATTTAAGTACACCAACAACATACAAACTTTATTATGGCACAGAACTGAAAAAAGGTATGTTCTTGAGTGGTATTCTAAGTACACCAACAGTTGTTTATAGAAACCCATTAAACTTGGCTCAAACAATTCAAGGCCTTAACATTGAAGAAGTGCCTTCTTCTACAGGCGGTGTAGAATCAATCACAGTTACAAATCCTGGTTTTGGATATGAGTATCCTCCTACGGTCACAGTTTTAGGTGATGGTAGTGGCGCAACGGCAGAAGCTGTGGTGGTCAATGGTATTATCAAACAAATAAATGTTTTGACAAAAGGTGTAGGTTATACTTCAGCAATAGTAACAATCACAAACAAATCAAATGATACAACGGGAACATTAGGTGCAGCAACAGTGGCACTTGAAGGTAAATTTGGTACATTAAGAACTTATTTTAATGATACATTAAATGTGAAGACCGTATTTGATGGAAACATTGGCACGGTCGATTATAAATCAGGCATTATTACATTAAATGCCTTTGCACCAATTATAGTTGATAATGAATTGGGACAATTGACAATGACAGTAACACCAACATCAACTATCATTTCATCATCTTATAATAGAATCATAACGCTTGATGAATATGATCCACAATCAATCATTGTTAATGTAACAGCTAAAACAACATGATAGAAAACGGCCAACTAACCTCTTTACTGGTTAAAGACCAGTTACCTGAGCACATTCGTGACAATGACCAATATATAAACTTTCACACATTCATTAAGGCATACTATGAATGGATGGAAGAAACGGGAAAGGTATCGGAAAGAACTCAGAATTTGTTATCATATAAAGATATTGATACAACAACAGAAGAATTTTTAGATTACTTTACGAATGATTTTTTACCTTTCTTTCCAAAAGATACTCTATTAAGCAAAGAAGAAACGGTTAAAGTTGCCAGACAGTTATATAAAACCAAAGGTACACCGGCATCGTATGAGTTTCTCTTTCGTGTTCTTTTCAATTCTGATTTTGAAGTATTTAATACCAAAGAAGCCGTATTCAAAGCATCAGCTGGTACATGGTATGTTTCAAAGAGTTTAAAACTTGCATCAAGTAACCGTAATTTTTTAAACACCAAAAACCTAAGAGTGTTTGGTTTAGAATCAAAATCTATTGCAACAATTGAAGCCGCAGTATTAGTTGGTGATAAAACTGAAATCTTTATTTCAGATATTGAACGTCTGTTTGAGTCTGGAGAGTTTGTTAAGATAGTTGATTCAAAAAACCAAGATGTGTTGTTTAACGGCCAAATACTTACAGCAAAAATTGTAGGTCAAATCAGTCAAATTAAAATAAACTCCATTAAACGTGGTTCTTTATATCAACCAGGTGATCCTGTTGTTGTCTATGATGGTATGGATGATGACACCACTGGTGTTGGCGCATCTGCTATTGTTTCAGAAACAACAAGAGGTTCTCTACAACGTATCAATGTTATTAATGGTGGTTTTGGTTATACTTTAAAACCAAACACCGTTGTTACAGTGATTGGTGGTGGAGGTGCTAAAGCAAACGTATATGCTTTGTCTAATTTCTTACCACCATCTTACACTATTGTTAGTGGTGGTTCAGGTTATAGAATAAATGATAGAGTGAATTATGCTAATGCGGCCTTTGCTTATGTTACTAGCGTTAGCGAATCTGGTTCAATTATAAGTATTAAATATGTACCATCTGTAAATGCACAGGCTGTTGTCAGTCTTAATGCAACAGTACAATCATCTAATATTTTGGCTAGTGGTGCAGTTATAACAACAGCATCTTCACCTGGTAATGCAAGAGCAAATGTTGGTTACATTACAACTGATGTTATTGGATTCAAAAGTAATGTTTTAATTAGCAATAGTAATTTCTTTTTTGCAAACATGGCAAGTGCAAATGCAAACACAAGATTGATTGATGCACTTTCTTTTGGTTCATTAGAGACAAGTTCAATATTCAGTATGATTGTTGACAATGGTGGCGGCGGTATTTCTACTGTGCCTGAAGTAGAAGTTATATCTACTATAGAAACTGAAGATGAATTTGATGTTTATTCAGCCTTACGTTCTGATATTGCACCGCTTGGCATACTTGCACCAATTCAAATCATTAATGGTGGAGGTTGGTATCAAGCAAACGATAGAATAGTTTTTACTGGAGGTTCTGGTCAAGGTGCATATGCAAATGTTACCAGCATTGGTGCAAACGGTACCATAACAGGAGTATCTTATTTTTATAATCCAGCCAATCCATTTCCACTCTACACATTAGGTGGAACAGGTTACAAAAATGAATTTCTACCTTCAGTAACAGTTCAATCAGCAAACGCAAAAGCATCTGGTGCAATCTTAACAGTGCCTGGAATACTAGGCACTGGTGCAGACTTCTCATTAGTTGTTGACCGTGTTGGTTCAGTTACTACAATTGGCCTACAAAATTATGGTGAAGATTACTCATCACAACCAGGTGTATCATTAAAGATACAAGATATTGTTGTGTCAAACGTTGCGATTGAAAATCTACCACGTAAAGGCGAGGTCATCTATCAAGGTCCGACAATCAACTTGGCAACATATACCGCCAGAGTTAATTCAGTATCATTATTGGCTCCAGATGCAAACACACAATTGTCACTGTACAATCTACAAGTGTTTAACTACAATGCAAATCCAAATCCAAATTTAACATTGAAGATATTAGGTGAAGATAGAAACATCAACTTGAGAATGGCCAACTCGGCATTTCCGCAATTTGAAAAATCATATAGTTACTTTGATGCATCAGGTAATAGAACAGTATACACCAGAAACTATAACAAACAAGGTTACATTTCATATGGTGACGGCTCAGCAAAAGCAAACGCAACATTCTTAAATGGATTGGTCATCGGTGATGGTCAGTATTTGACCTCACAAGGACAACCAAGTTCATTTGACATTATGCAGGACGATAGGTACAATAACTTTACCTATTTGATTACAGTTGATAAAGAGATTTCAAAATATAGAGAAGTTCTTTTAGGTCTGTTACATCCTGTAGGAACAAATGTGTTGGGACGTTATGGTTTAAAATCAAATAACAATATAAATTCACATGTTTTTGAAGCAATGTATTTGGGTAAACCATGGTCTTATTATATTGATATGAATGTGGAAAATGTGGTAACAATTGTAACAGATTTTACCAATAAAAGTAACAACATAATTAAAATCAATCAAACAAATGGTGCAAACTTAGAGCAAATATTTACTCCAAATACACACATTCTTATTGAAACTAAAAATGGACCAAATGTATATTCAGAAATTGTTTCGGTTAACAATGCAACAAGTACAGTTACACTTGCAAGTAATGTTTGGTTGACCTATGCAAACGTTGCCGTGGTAACAGGTAACTCCGGTTCAAACGTACTAAATATTACATCTTTAACTGGTCTATACGACTTGATGAACAATGGAAACTATAGTGATCCAGCGTATCCAATAAGAGATATTGTTTATCGTGGTGACGTTGTTCTTGTTGATAATAATTCAAGTAAGGTAGTTAATACAGTTGATTATATAAACAAAAAAATATATTTGTCAGCCAATTTAACCTCAACGACAAATTCTTATATGGCTGTGAAAAGAACCTTCATTGCAAACAGTACCGTATCATCAAGTCAAATTGAATTATATGGTTCAGCTGGAGTACCATATATACCAGACCTCATCACAGAAAGTGGTGATACATTAATAACAGAAGATGGAAAAACAATCCTATTGGGGTAAACAATGTCAACAGTAAAAATTTCGCAATTAACACAGGGTAGTACAACAACTAACAGAGCCAATACAATTTTTGTTGGTGTGAACTTAGAAGCAAACAGCACTAATTCATACACGTTAGAACAAATTTTTGGATTGTCTGATGCATATGCACAAGCGGCTTTCTTACAGGCAAATACACCATCAAGCGTTGCAAATTCTGCTGGCAATTTTGCCAACGGTGCATTTCTTTCAGCCAATTCTGGCGCATTATTTGCCAATGCATCATTCATTACAGCCAATGCTTCTTATGTTGCACAGAATACTACCGCAACGTTCGCTAATGGTGCATTTATAACTGCTAATGCATCTTATGAATCACAAAATACAACTGCATCGTTTGCTAATGCGGCCTTCACAAGATCCAACTCTGGTTATGCACAGGCTAATAGTGCCGCATCGTTTGCAAACGGGGCTTTTGTTACATCAAATGCTTCTTATGATAAGGCAAACTCAAATTCATTATTTGCTAATGCGGCTTTTATAACTGCTAATAGTGGTGCGTCATTCGCTAATGGTGCATTTGTGTCGGCTAATTCTGGTGCATCATTTGCCAATGCGGCTTTTGTAACAGCCAACGCATCCTATGATTCACAAAATACTACAGCATCATTTGCTAATGCAGCTTTTGTAACTGCTAATGCATCCTATACATCACAAAATACTACAGCATCATTTGCTAACGGTGCATTTGTAACTGCTAATGCAGCTGCCAGTTTTGCTAATGGTTCTTTTGAAACTGCTAATGCAGCATCAACTACAGCAACTTCTGGTGCATTATTTGCCAACGGTGCGTTTATAACAGCCAATGCATCCTATACATCACAAAATACTACAGCATCATTTGCTAATGGTGCTTTCTTAGTAGCCAACTCAGCAGCCTCTTTTGCTAACGGTGCTTTTGAAACAACCAATGCAGCTGCTAGTTTTGCTAACGGTGCCTTTGTAACAGCCAATTCTGGTGCATCATTCGCTAATGGTGCCTTCACCAAAGCAAACAATGCATTAGCAAATGCAAGTGGCACACTTGCTGGTAGCCTGATTACCACCGGATCAATTGAACCAAAAAACGGTTTCGTTTATACACCGACAGTTTTAGCTGGTGTTCAGACTGCAATCACAATTGATATGACAACACAATCATTGGTTCGTGCTCAGACTGCCGCTGGATTGGTAGTTACACTATCTAATTTGTTAACAGGTAAAGAAGTTGTTGCATGGATTACAAATACTGCTGCAACAAGTCAAGTGTTTACACACGGAGTTTCTGCATTAAATTCAACAATTAATACAACAACATATACAATACCGGCAACAACAACCATTTTGGCAAGATACATGAGTATTGACGGAACGACACAAAATACTTTTGTAGCTATTACAAAGGCATAATAAATAAATCATGGCAAATAAAAACATACTCACAAGCGCATCAAAGGTTTCTCAGATAGACCTGTTGTATTATGCACCAGTTGCAGTAGTACCACCTGCAATTACAATACCAATTCATTCTTACTATTGTTTTCTGGCCAAGCCAACTCCATGGGCAGACAATAATAATCCTGTTACACCAACAGGTGACTTAAAGTCAATGAAACAAATTCAAAAGAACATCTTTGTTGCAAAACAAATTAAGACCAGTGATATTTCACCAGTCATTCAACGAATAAATTGGACTACAGGTACAGTGTATGATTATTTCCGTGACGATGTTGATATGTTGGTCAAAGATGCAAACGGTTTTATAACCAAAACATTCTACGTCAAAAACAAATACGACCAAGTCTTCAAGTGTTTGTGGAACAACAACGCTGGTGCATCAACAAGAGAACCATACTTTGAACCTGGTACATACTCAGCTAACAGAATCTTCCAAGGTGACGATGGTTACAAATGGAAATTTATGTACACCATCGACACTGGTCTAAAACTAAAATTCATGGACAAAGAATGGATGCCTGTGCAGGTGGGTTCAAACACTCCTAATCCATTAGTTACCAGTGCAGGTGCGGGCAGTATAGATGTTATCAACGTCATAAATGGTGGGTCAGGATACGACACGGTCAATGCGGTTGTGTATGTTACTATCACAGGTGACGGCACAGGTGCGAGCGCATCCGCAAACGTGGAATCATTAGTGGATGGTGGTTCAGTTAGAGATATTATTGTGGTAAATCCAGGTAGCAACTATACCTATGCCAATATTGCGGTGACTTCCACAATAGGTAGTAACGCCAACGTTACATGGGCAACATCACCAATTGGTGGCCACGGGTTCGATCCTATTTCTGAATTAGGTTGTGAACATGTTATGTTAACCGCTGAGTTTGATGGTGATGAAAATGGTTTTGTACCAACAGATATTGACTATCACCAAGTTGGTATCTTGGTGAATCCAACCACAAAACAATTCAATCCAAACCCAGCCAATGGTATTATCTACAGTACAACAACAAACATTGTCGTGGCTCCAGGTTCAGATGCGGGTTATATAGCTGATGAGTTTGTATATCAAGGTACTTTGGCCAATCCATCATTTTACGCAAACGTTTTGAGTTTTGACGGTGGTTCCAACCTGATTAAGCTGATAAATACAACAGGCACTCCAGCAAATAACAGTCCAATATTTGGGCAAGATTCAAAGACAACAAGAACATTATTGTCATACAGTACTCCAAATTTTGCAGTTCATTCTGGTTATATGATTTATGTACAGAATAGGTCCGGTGTTCAAAGAAGTACTGATGGCATAGAACAATTCAGATTCGTATTAGGTTTCTAAGGGAAAAAAATGGCTTTAAATTTTAACGTTGATCCATACTATGACGATTTCGATGGAACAAAAAACTTCCATCGCATATTGTTTAAACCTGGTGTTGCTGTACAAGCAAGAGAATTAACACAAGCACAAACAATATTACAAAACCAAATCACCAGTTTTGCGGACAACATTTTTAAACAAAATTCTCCTGTTACAGGTGGCCAGGTTACAAGCAATTTTGATGTAAAGTATGTTAAGATTCAAGATGCCTTTGAAGGTATTACTATTGATGTTGAACAATTCCAGGATAAATTAATTAGAAATGCTACTGGAACTGTTGTTGCTAGAGTTATAACAACTGCGGTAGCAACAGGCACATCTGGTGAAGGCGATCCAGCCACACTGATTGTTTCTTATAAAACTGGTACACAATTTGCAGACAATGATATTATCTATGACGCAAATTCAAATCTAACTTGTCAAGCTATGCCAAGTGAATCAGTTGGATCCGCATCAATTGCATCCATTTCACAAGGTGTTTTTTATGTACTAGGTAACTTCGTTCAAGTAAGCCCACAAACAGTTATCTTGGACAAATACGGTAATCTTCCATCAAAGCGAGTTGGTTTAGAAATTACTGAAACAATTTTTGATTATGCAAATGATAATTCACTATTAGATCCGGCCGTTGGTGCATCCAACTATCAGGCTCCAGGTGCAGACCGTTATGTAATTAGTTTACAACTATCATCAAGACCATTATATTTTGGTGACGATGCATTGTTCATTGAATTGGTCCGTATAGAAGAAGGTAGTGTGTATCGAATGGTTGATGGTTCAGTCTATGCAACCATTGATGATTACTTTGCCAAGCGTGACTATGAAACTAATGGTGATTATATAATTCAAGATTTTAAATTAACACCAAAATCTTATGCGGCTGATGAAGACAAATACACAATGAGTGTTAGTAAAGGGTTGGCATATGTTCACGGTTATCGTGTTGAGAATCCATCACCAATTAACCTGATTTCAAATCGTGCAAGAACAACAGCTTCACAAAATAATGAACCATCTTTTATAGATTATGGCAGTTATTTCTTAGTAAGTAATATTGCTGGTTCAGGCACACAAACTTTTCCTGTAACAACAGCAAACACAGTGGACTTCCATTGTGTTGCTAACACAGATATCAATACTGCAAATGCAACAACTTACAATTCAACATTGGTTGCAACCGCCTATATCCGTGGACTTCAATTTGAAAGTAGTCCAACAAACAATGATCCGTCTACATATATTTACAAAGCACACGTATTTGACCTTGTAAATAAATCAATTTCAGCAAATGTAATATCGGCAAACTCAACCATGGTCACATTGACCGCTCTCGGCCAATCAACCACAGTTGATAATGCTTATGTTGGTGTAGATATTTCAATTATCAAAGGCACAAACGCTGGTGAAACAAGAACCATTTCCAATTACAATGGTACAACAAGAGCCGCAACAGTAAACCAATCTTGGAGTGTTGTACCGGATAATACTTCTGTGTATGTTTTGAATTTTGATACACCAGATATTGAGTCTATGGTGTTTACGAATAGTGATGGTGCATATCCAAAAGTTAAATATGCAAGTGCAAAGATTGACAATTCTGGAAAATCAGGTAATTTACCAGCAGGAGATACAGAATTTTTTAATCCAAATATAGCCGAAATGATTTATCCAATCGGCAATCCATATGTTGAAAGTATATCATCACCATCATATACAACATATCAAGAAATTAAAGGCGTAAACTTTAACGTTTCTGGATCCACATTATCAGCCTCATTAGATTACACAAGTAGTTATGCGGGTGTTATTAAACATTTGGGTAACGAAGGCACAACACTCTCAACTGATGTTGTAGAACAATGTTATACAGTTATTGTTACAGACAGACAATCAAATAGTACCATAACTAATGGTCAAGTTATTCCATGGACATTTAATGGTAGAGCTGTTTCTTTAAATAATGATGGTTCAGTTGCAACATTTACTACACCAACATCCGATTTATCGGCCTTCACCGCAACAATCATTGCAAAAGTTTTTGTTGTTGATGGTACAAATACCAGCCACATCTTAAGAATCAAAAATTTAGTTACAGGAAACACAGGCACAGTTACTAGTAATGCATCAGGATATGTTACACAAGTTGCAACAAATACTTTTGTTGATGATTCAGCAAGTTCAACTGGTCACATTTACATTAAAGCATCAGGTGTTCTTTCAAACGGTGTTAAACAATCATTATATTTGTCTGATGTTAAACAACTCGTAAAGATTATAGATACAAAAACTGATATAGTACCGACACTTGCAATGTTAACTAACAGTTCATATGATGTTACCAGCCGTTACACATTTGATAATGGCCAAAAAGATAATTACTATGACCATGCATCAGTATCATTGAGACCAGGTGCAATTAAGCCAACAGGAAATCTTCTTGTTATTGTTGACTACTACAAACACAGTGGTGGTGATGGTTACTTTAGTAAAATGTCATACATTGACAACTCAAGTTCGCCAGAAGACTATAATCAAATACCATCATACGTTAGTAAATACGGTGCAGTATATTCTTTGAGAGATTGTATTGATTTTAGACCATCAAGACTAAATGCACAGACACAATTTGTTTTCCGTTATTCTAATCCGGGATCACCAAGAGCCGGTTCATTGTTACCAGCAAATCTATCAACATTTATTTGTGATTACTCTTACTACCTTGGTCGTAAGGACAAATTAATCATAACAAAAGATAAAGCAATACAAATAATTGAAGGTTCTCCTTCAATAAATCCTTTGTTACCAAATGAACCTGAGGGTGCATTGGTGTTGGCCAACCTGGTACACAGACCATATACTGGATATGTACCAACAGAAATTCCAACAGGATTGTCAGACTTATCAATCGAATCATTACAACACCGCCGTTACACAATGTCGGACATTGCTGGTTTGGATACAAGAATTAATAGAATTGAATACTATACTGCATTAAATGCACTTGAACAAAACGCAAACTCATTACAAATATCGGATGCATTTGGACTAAACAGATTCAAAAACGGTATTATGGTAGATGATTTTTCTGGCTACGCAGCAGCTGATGCTGGTATTGCAGATTTCAGTGCGAATATTAACCGCAGAACTAAACAGATGACAGCAAAACAAACTGTCAAGAATTTTCCATTAAAGAGTTTAGCTCTAGCCTATAACATGGGTAGACCAACGAGCACTGCTATTTCTGCTTTAAATTTTGCTAGAACCTCTGACGGTTATACAAATTATTTTTCTTTGCCATATACTAATACGAATATTATTGCACAAAGACTAGCAAGTAGAACCGTAAATTTAAATCCTTTCTCAGTAACAAATGCGAAAGGTTTGATTTCACTATCACCTAACGTTGACACTTGGGTGGATACAACATATTCACCATCATTATTGATTGTTGATCCTAACCTGCATATCTGGCAAAGTTCCAATCAGATTAATACTTTAGTTTCAGGTGATTGGCAATCAGTTTCTGGTGTAACAACATTAGATTCACAATCGTCAACATCTGCTAGTTGGGAAACTAGATGGATTGATAATAGAACATTAGAACATGTTACACAAACAACAACAACATCAACATATCAAACCGTAACAAATCAAACCGGAACAGATATACTTGGTGCATATAGTCAAATTGATAATACATATTCTTTAAATAATGGTTACATCAATGACATTAGTATTTTACCATGGATGAGAGAACAAGATATTGTTGTGCGAGCTCAGGAGATGTTATACAAAACACCAATTTATAGTTTCTTTGATACAATTAGTGTTGATAACTACATCAAAAAAGCAAATGAGATTGAAATAACTGATGCTGTTGGACCATGGCAACCAGGTGATATCGTTGGTTACTACACATCAGGAACATTTTATCCAACAGGTATTGTTATTGGCATATATGATTATCCAGATTCTAATGCACTAAGATTGTATGTATCAGGAGATGGTAGAACAACAACATATCACAATGGTCAAACTATACGAAATGCTTTCTTTAATGCTGAAGGTGTGTATCAAAGCACAAACGCATCAGGAACATTTAGTAGTCAAAAACATAATGGTGGTTTAGTGCAAGCTGTTACCAATTCAACAACAATAGTATTGTCAAGTTTGGCTTCTTCAACAAGCACAGATTATGTTGGTAGTACATTGTACATTAATGCAGGTAACGGACAAGGCCAATCAGCAGTAATTACCGGTTACAATGGAACAAGTAAAGTATTGACATTGGCTACAGGAATATCTTGTTCAGTTAATGACCTATATTCTATTGGTCCATTTGTAACAGATGAAGAAGGAAGTTTCTATGGTATCTTTATTGTACCAGCAAACACTTTCCACACAGGTACTAGAGTGTTACGTATGGACAATCGTTTCAATGGAAACGAAGCCACTATAACAACATTTGCAGAAGGTACATTCTATGCATCCGGTTTGCAAGTTAACAAACAAAATATAGATTTCGGTGCATCACCAGCTGGCGCAAAAGATACCTTCTTGCAAACAAAGAAACGTGATGTAGTAACATTTGAAACAGTAGTAGATGTAAAAAATGCCTATTGGTATACTAAACATGATCCTGTTGCACAAACATTTATTATTGATAAATCGAATTTCCCTAATGGTGCTTACTTAGCTTCAGTTAGAGTATTCTTCTCATCAAAACCGGTGAGTGATACTGCACCAGTAAGGTTGTCTATTGTTGGTACATTAAACGGTTATCCAAATGGTACTACATTAGATAATTCTATTGTTACATTACCAGCATACAAAGTCAAAACGTCAACATCACCACAATATTTGGATGAAAATGCGTATACTGAATTTGTTTTTGATTCACCAGTTTACATTCAATCTGATGTGTTGTATGCAATGATTGTACGTTCTTCTTCAAATGAATACAATATATATTGTGCTGCAAACGGTGACACAGCTTTACCATCATCTGTAAAGAATCTAGCATCTGATCCATATCCAAGTTCAATTACAAAAATTGCAACAGCTCCTTATGTGGGTTCATTATTCTTGTCACAAAATTCACAAACATGGCAAGCGGACCAAAATCAAAGTTTAATGTTTACAATTGAACGTGCTAAGTTTGACATAACAAAAACACCTTCGATTAGAATGGTTGTTCCTAAGAAAATGCCACAGAGAACGTTAGTTGAAAATCAAATTGATTATTACACTAATGCAAACAATATGACTAATGTGGTCGGAACAACCTCAAATGTAGATATGTTAGTTGATGCCTTTAATGTTACAACAACAGATTTTGTTCCTTCATCAACAGCAATTACATATACCTATTCAGCAACATTGCAAAATGGCACAGATACATCCGAGGTTAATATTAATCCTGGTAAATATGGTACAACAATGTTTGAACACATTTATTTGAATGACAATAGAGGTCAAAGAATAATTCAAGCCAATTCAACAACTTCTTTCTCCATGTATGGTTACTTAGAGTCAAAAGATGATGCAGTATCGCCTATTATTTCCGATGCTGGAACTTCTTTATTCACGATTCAGTATGATATTAATAATTGTCCTTTATCAAATGGTTTAATATCAATTACCAATGGTGGCAGTGGTTATAACGTTCAAAACACAACAGTTACAATTTCACCACCAACTGGCAAGAATGGTGAACAGGCATACGCAACAGCCAATGTAGTTGGTGGTGTTATTGATGCAATTTATGTTACAACACCGGGTGCTGGATACATTGAGACACCAACTATTACAATAGTTGATGCAAACAATACACCAGGAACAGGTGCAACTGCAATTGTTGCTGGAGAAACATCAACAAAAGGTGGACCAGCAGCAACACGATATATTACCAAGAAAATTGTACTGCAAGGTGGCTTTGATTCTGGTGACCTGAACGTTTACATGGGTGCATATCGTCCATTAGGAACCGATATCAATGTTTACTATAAAGTATTGAGTAGAAATGATACTCAAGAATTTGATGATGGTTACTGGCAATTAATGACAAAAACAAACAGTTCTGATGGTGCATATTCACTAGCAAGAGCTGACTTACATGAGTATACTTTTGCTCCAGGAACACTAGGTAAAGACCAAGGATATATTTCTTATTTGGGTAACAATGGACAAACATATTACACATTTAGCCAGTTCGCTATCAAAATTGTTTTAACAACTACAGATGAAACACTTGTTCCTTTCTTATCCGATATGAGATGTATCGCTCTACCAGCAAATACTAATACCGTATAATTATGCATTTGTTAAAAGTACAAGGCACAAAATTGGTGAGAGACCCTAGAAATAATGCCATAATTAATCAGGATAAAACTGGACTGGACGAATACTTGGCCAAACGCCGTGGTATGGAGTCTCAAAAAGAAGAAATAAATAAAGTAAAGTTTGATATCACAGAAATGAAACAAGACATGACAGAAATAAAAAGTTTGTTACTAAAACTATTAGAAAAAGGTTAAAATGGCTAATACAGTTACCTCATTAAATTATGCCAACACATTCGGACATTGGTTGACTGCAACCAGTGCGTTGATTGCTGAAAATAATACATTGGCCAAAGACAATTATGTAAAAGATTCCGGTACAATTTATCTTTCAGAAGGCACATTGACTGCGCTGCAATCAAATGGTAATGTTGTCATACAAAAATCATTGAGTGTTCAAGGTGTTGGTTCTTCTGCGACAGTACAAAATGATTTGACAGTTGAACGTCAAGGTCGATTCACAAACACAGAACTAAGTTTGGTTGCATCTGGTAGTGCAAACGTTGCAAACGTATTGAATGTTTTAGGTTCCGGTTTTGGTTTAAAGGTTGCAAATAATGCAAGAGTTGGCGGTGATTTGTATGTTGGTGGAAACCTAGATTTAAATATTCTAGAAGCCCGTCAAAAAGTTAATACAGAAACTCTATCTGTTACTGGTACATCATACACCAGTAAACTACAATCAAATAACCAAGTTGTTACAGGTGTACTTACAGCAAATACTTATATTTACACAAGTCGTTTACAATCAAACACTTCTATAACAACCACAGAAATTCAAGCTAACACCGTTATTAACGCTGCAACTATTTCTATAACAACTGGTATCTTTGGCAACTCGGTACAAGCCAACTCTAGTGTTAACACATCCAACGCATCTATTGTACACACATTACATACAAATAGATTGCAAGCCAATTCATCCGTAAACACTTCAAATGCTTCTGTAGTTAATACACTATATGCAAAATTTTTGGTTGCCAACTCTACTATAGTTGTTCCAGAAGCATTTATCACAGGCAATTCATTCGTAAGTAATAGTTCTTTCGTCACAGGATCCACATATTCAACCGATGTTTTCGCATCAAACACGGTCTTTAGTAATGTAATATATGCAAATACATTATACCTACAAAATAATAGTTTAACAGTAGGTAACACCAATTCTACATCGTTCTTTGCATCTTCAAATATAACCACACCAACTCTACATTCAATAAATTCTTTTGGTGATTATCTTACTGCAAACTTACATATCTATACACCTTCAATAGACGTTGAGGGTACCACATTAACTCAAACTGTTCAAGCAAATTCGTCAATGAATACATCCAACTCAAGTGTTGTTAACACCAGTTGGACAAAAAATTTAATTGCAAACACATTAATTACCACTGCAGCTATAGCTGTAACAGGTAAAACTCATACCAATACTTTACAAGCCAATACATCAGCCAATACAGAAACTATATCTGTGACTCAACGTGCATTGATTGACCAAGTACAGGCAAATACATCCGTTAATACACAAATTTTAAGTGTATCAACAACAGCATTTGCAAATAGACTAGAAGCAAACAGCATAGTCTTTACACCATTATTGAATGTAACTGCTAATACATTTACAAACAGATTACAATCAAATGTTTCTGTAAACACTGCAACAATGAGTGTGACACAAAAAATTGATGCTAATGACGCATCAGTATTTGTTGGTAATTTACAAACTGTAGGACAACTATCGGTTGGTGGTAATTTCATTATTAACGGAGCAACGATTTATAACTCCAACGTTTTCACAATCAATGCAGGTTCAAATGAAGGACAATTTAGTAGCATTGTTGTAAATAGAGGACAAACTGGTGCAAACGGAGAGATTCGTTGGAATGAAACAGAAGAATATTGGGACATTTACGAAACAAACAGTGGTAATTATTACAGAATTTTAACAGATGAACATCTTAGCGATGTATTAACCTCTACAAGTTCATTAGGTGTTGCCTCCTCTTTGGCTGCAAATACATTAAATGAAAGAATTGAAACAGCAAATACCTTCTTACAAAATCGTTTTACTTTATCTAGTAGTTTTGCTAATGGTGCCTTTGTTAGAGCCAACTCATCTTATACAGCACAAAATACAACTGCATCGTTTGCTAATGCGGCCTTCATTCATGCTAATGCAGCATTTGAATCTGCAAACAATGTGGCACCTCAGGTTGCACCAGCATTTGCACAAGCCAACGCAGCATTCACAAAAGCAAACAGTGTTATTTCTTCAATTCGTGGAACAACAGGTTCAATTTCTGCAAGTGCAGCAGGTATTACTTTAAAGAGTAACAATGGTATTATTATATTTGCCACAAATGATAATGATACTGGTAACACATTGTCCATTAGCACATCACAAGACCTAACCACAACAGGTTCACCAACCTTTGCTGCACTGTCACTGACAACACCACTACAGGTTGGCCAAGGCGGTACAGGAACATCATCCTACGCATCATTATTTGGTTTGACTGTCACTGCTGCAGCAGGTTCAGGTGCCGCAGGAAAAGTTTTGGGTACAGATGGTGCAGGTGGTTATTCTTGGGTAACCGGTGGCACAGGTGAAGGTGGAGGTGGCACACAACCAGGTTCTAGAATTTCATCATCACGTTTATCATATACCGGTGACAGCCTCACAACCAAATTTACTACACCGACCTTTAGTGTTGGTACACAACTAAGAACATACATTAACGGTGTGCGTCAATTAGAATCCGAATATTTTGCATTCACTTCAAACTCAATTGTTCAGTTCACAAGCGCACCAGTAACAGGCGACAAAATATTGGTTGAGGTTGATGGCTATGCGGTGTATGAATACTTTGCAAACAACATTGTTTATGGTCCTGCGTCAGGTGATATGGTTGGTTCAACAATTCAAGATGCAATTGACAACCTAGAAACTAGAAAGATGCCAATAATTGGTGGCACATTTACTGGTCGTGTTAATGGTTTGACGATGCCGATAAACTTAGGATCGAATACTGTGTTTGCGACAACCGCATATGTGACTAATCATGCAAATTCCGGTTACACACTTACACATAGTATTACTGGTAATGCAGGCACAGTAACAAACGGATTGTATTCAAGTGAATCATATGCCAATCCATCTTTTATAACAAGTCTCGCAAGTACAAAAATTACTGGTACTATTGCTGATAGTCAATTGAATAATTCTGGTGTAGGTGCAACAGGTTATGGCACAGCAAGTTCAATACCAAAATTTGTTGTTGATGCAAAGGGTAGAATTACTAGTGCATCTAACGTTGCAATTCAAATTGCAACTTCACAGATTACTGGTTATCCAACCTTTGCAACATCTGCTACAACAGATACAACCAGTGCAACTAACATTACTTCAGGCACCTTACCTGAAGCTAGAATACCAACAACAACAGTGACAGCTGGTTCATATGGTAGTTCATCTTCAGTTGCAACCTTCACTGTCGATTCAAAGGGTAGGTTGACTACTGCTGGTTCATCACAAATTTCAATTACCAGGTCACAAATTTCCGACTTTCCAACCATTACAGATGCAACTAATGCAAGTAACATTACATCAGGAACATTGGCTGATGCAAGACTACCATCAGGCCTAGCAAAATTATCTGGTGCAGCATTTACAGGCGAAACAACTGTTACTGGCGGCGGCAAAATTATATTAGGAGTAGATGGTGATATTACTGCATATAGAACCGGAGATACAACTGGTGCCATTTACTTAAACAAGGCAAAAAATCGTTACTTATACAACAACGGCACACAGTATGAATTGCCTAGCCAGGCACTTTTAATAAATGGTTCTCAAGCAATAACTTTGGCAGTTGGTGGTATTGTTACTGGCAGCCAAAATTTCCGAAGTGATTCGAGTGTTGGCACAGCAAGCCAATCAGGAACATTAGCAGCTTACGGTAACAACGGTGCTATAGGTACAAACCATGCAACTATGTCCTTCCACAGACCAGGTTCATTTGCGATTAATATGGGTCTAGATAATGATAACATCTTTAGAATTGGTGGATGGTCGGATGGATTAAACTCTTATAGAATGACATTAGACACTAATGGTAGTGCTGTGTTTAGAAACAACGTTACTGCTTATTCTGATGCAAGATTAAAAACAAATGTTGAAACAATTACAAATGCTTTAGACACTGTATCAAAGATGCGTGGTGTTACTTATGAAAGAATTGATTCAGGCACAAAGGGTGTTGGTGTCATTGCACAAGAAATGAAGGAAGTATTACCTGAAGTTGTCATGGAGGCCTCAAGTGAAGATGAATTTATGTCAGTAGCTTATGGTAATATTGTTGGTGTTTTGATTGAAGCCATTAAAGAACTTAAAGCAGAAATTGAAGTATTAAAAGGACAGAATAAATGACAACAAAGATAACGCCATCAGTACTAGCAAACACAGCAGTGACTGCTGGTACCTATGGTGATGCCACACAAATACCAACAATTGTAACTGATGCTCAAGGTAGAATTACATCAGCGTCACAACAGGCTGTTGCAATAACTACAAGTCAAGTAACGTCCGGTACATTTGTTGATGCTAGATTAGCTAATTCTGGTGTAGCTGCAACAGGTTATGGTACAGCAAGTTCTGTTCCAAAATTTAACGTAGATGCAAAAGGCAGAATTACTAGTGTCGTTAATACTGCAATTCAAATAGCAACTTCACAGATTACTGGTTATCCAACCTTCGTTGCATCAGCAACCACGGATACTACAGTTGCTGATAACATTACATCAGGTACCTTACCTGCGGCTAGATTACCAACAACAGCAGTGACCGTTGGAACATATGGTTCCTCAGCTGGTTCCGCATACTCAAGATTTGTAGTAGATTCTTATGGTAGAATTACATCAGCAGCTAACGTTACAATATCAATATCATCTTCACAAGTTACTGGTTTGGCCACATCAGCAACGACAGACACAACAGATGCAGCTAATATAAACACAGGATTTTTACCATCTGCTAGACTAACTATAACAGGTGTAACGGCTGGCTCACTTGGGTCACAAGCCTTTGTGCCAAGATTCACCGTTGACAACAGAGGTAGACTTACTTCAGCAAACAATATTGCAATTTTAATTAATGCATCAGCTGTTGCAGGTTTAGCCTCAGTGGCCACATCAGGTTCTTACTTTGATTTATCAGATAAACCATCTATTCCTACCACAATAAATACATTAACCACTGGTTATCCGATTGGTTCAATTTATATGAACGGATTAAACAGTGCTAATCCAAATACATTTTTTGGTTTTGGTACCTGGGTAGCAGTTACCAACACAGCCTTTGCCACAGCAAATACAACACCAGACATTGATCCGTTATATGTTTGGATGCGAACCGCATAAGTAATAAATACCTCTAAAGGGGTTAAAAAATGCCAGCAGGTTATCAAGAATTATTTTTAGAACAAGGTTCAAGCTTCAATACATCAGTAGCATTGGATGAGGCCGATGGTACACCTTTTCAATTAGTTAATTGCCAAATCAAAGCTGTGATGAAAAAATCTTATTATTCAAGTAACACAACAGCACAATTTGTTATAACTATCAATGATCCAACTGAAGGCATTATGATTATGTCTTTACCATATGCAAACACAGCAAATATTTCTGCTGGCAGATACGTATATGATGTTGTTATAAAAGATTCTTCTAACAATGTTACGAGAGTCTTAGAAGGAATTGTGAACGTGTTGCCTCAAGTTACTGTATTTTAAAGGAACATCATGCCAACAGTAACAGTCAGACAACCAGCAACCGTTAGGGTAAGAGTAGAAGGACAAAAATCAAGGGTCAAAACTCTATCTTACGGTACACAAACACTTAGAAGTTTAACAGACTTATCTTTAACTGGTGCAAACACCGGTGATGTGATAATTTATAACTCACAGACAAAAACATTTAGTGCCAAAGGCCTTGGTACCGATACACCAGTTCATGGTAGTTTATTACCAACAGAATCAAGAACATTTGACCTTGGTAGTAGAACAAGAAAGTTCCGAAGTCTTTTTCTAAGTGGTAACACTATTGACTTGGATGGTACAATCATTAAAGCCGAAGCAACAACTGGTGCGCTTTCATTTTCAGCTGCACCAACAGCAGCAAATCCTAATCCGATTGCGCTTGTTGTATCACCGGTTGGTGGTCTTACACCAGTGCAGACCATTCAAGGTGTGATTCCAGAAGATGCAATTCAACGAGCAGTAGCAAACTCTATAACTTATTTGGCATTCCAGGGTGTTGATATGGGTTTCTTTTGAGATAAGTTATGGCAGGATCAAATACAACAATCCAAATACTGCGTTCTTACGCAAACACGGCACCAAGTAATTTGGCTGACGGTGAATTGGCATTTTCTTTTCTTTCCAACACACTTTTTATTGGTAGTACCACATTAAATGTGGAAACTCAATTATGGACCAATAATATCGTCAGTATTGCTGGTCCAGAGTATATTGCTAATGCGCTTAGTATAATTGATGCAGGCAATTTTTCATAAATAGATATAGGATTTAAATCCAACTAATTAAAAAGGATAATAATAATGGCCATCGGAAACACCTCAATTCTAATCAAGCGTTCCACCACGCTAGGCACACCAGTAAGCCTAAAAGCTGGTGAACTTGGTTATTCATACCTTTCAAATACCATATTCATTGGTTCACCATCTGGTACAGGTGTTGTTAATGTTGGTGGTCAATATTATACGTCACAAATTGATGCAGCTACCAGTTCAAATACTGTTAGTACAATTGTTAAACGTGATGCAGCTGGTAACGTTTTCTTAGGCCACGCAAACGTTAGAAGCATTAGTTTCTCCGATGGTGGTACATTAAGTACTGGTGCTTTCTCAGGTAACGCAAACTCAGCAACACAATTTCAGACCGACAGATATATTGATGTTACTGGTGGCGACATTACTGCTTCTGCACAGTTGTTTAATGGTACTGCAAATGCAACATTAAGTGCATCACTTAACACTATTGCTGGTCTAACCGCTGGTGTTTATGGTGGTTCAACAGTAATACCTATCATTCAAGTGTCTGCAAACGGTCGTGTTATGACCATTGCCAATTCGGCAACAATCTCAACAACATTGTCTATTAAAGGCGACACCGGTACAGATTCAGTTAATTTAGTTGATGACACAATCACTTTCATTGGTGGTGAAGGTATCACATCAGTAGTAACAGACAATGCAGTTTCTTTTGGTGTAGACACTACAGTTGTTCGTGCAAATACTGCATCGTTGAATCAAACGATTGATGGTAATATTACCATCAGTGGTAACCTTGCTGTTCTAGGTGCAGTTACAAAATATGATGTAACAACATTGACAGTTGAAGATTCATTGATTGGTCTTGCAGCAAACAACACAGGTGATGCAGTCGATATCGGTTTCGTTGGTTCATATAATGATGGATCGGCCCGTTCTGCTGGTTTGATTCGTCACGCTGGTGATGGTGCATACTATCTATTCGATAATTACACAGGCGATCCAACAAGTAACGTAATTAACGTTGCAGATGGAACCTTCCGCCAAGCAACTTTAAAATCCAATTTAATTGCAGCATACGCTAATACAACTCAAGCAAACGTTGGAACATTATTTGTTGCTGGCACCGCTGAGATTAATAATCTCATCTTAGGTACAGATTTAGTAGTATCAAGTGGTGGTACTGGTGCAAGTTCGTTCACAGCTGGTTCTATCCTTGTTGGTGATGGTTCAAACTCATTAAAACTACTTGCTAATACAACTTATGTTGAAACTGGTACTGGCGCACAAAATAACACCATTACTTCTGTAACTGTTGATGCATACGGTAGAACAACCGCTGCAACATTCAGTCAGATTTCTGGTCTAACAGTTGGCCAAGGTGGTACAGGACAAAGTACATTCAACGCAGGTCAGGTTGTTCTTGGTAACGGCACAGGTGGTCTAGTATCACAAGCAAACGTTTCTGTTGTAAACGTAAACGTTGCAACATCAAACACAGTTAATAATATTACAACAGACGTATATGGTCGTGTAACAGGATTCACACAACAAGAAATTTCTGGTCTATCAGTTCCACAAGGCGGTACAGGTGCATCGACATTCACCGCTGGTAGAATGTTGGTTGGTAATGGCAATGGTGCAATTCAAGCAATCGCTAACGTAACGTATGCATTGACTGGTACACTAGGTGCCGCTAAGACAATCACATCGTTGACTGTTGATGATTATGGCCGTGTAAGTGCTGCAACTGCGGCAGACATTTCTGGTCTGACTGTAACACAAGGCGGTACCGGTGCTTCTACATTTACAACAAAGGGTATCGTATACGGTGATGGTTCAAATGCACTAGCTGTTACTGCTGCTGCAGGTACATCCGACCAAACATGGTCTAATCAAATACTTACAGTAACCAACGCAGGTGTTCCTGTTTGGTCATCCGCTTTGGACGGAGGTCAATTCTAAGCTGACTATATAATGTAATAGATTTTTTTTATGATAGGAGTTTGAAATGGCAAATGAAAAGTATTTAAATTATTATATTGAGACATTGACGGCAACAATGACAGACTGTGTTGTCCGAAATGTCTCAATGCAAGCGAATCAAAAAATTACTGATGATGTTGTAAAAGAACAGACTGAAAAACTTGAAGCATTGGCAAGATCCAATAATGAATTACAAACATTAATTGGAGAATTGGAACAAGCCAATGCAACGAATGAAAGTAGTGTCATACAAGATTTGAAAAACAAGTTAGACGAAAAGGAAAAACTTGTTGCCAAACAAAGTACCGACATTAATGAATTGACCAATAAACATCGTATTGAACTTGAGGAATTAAACACAAAGTTTAGAGACTATGATAGTGTTAAGAATCAAGCAACACATGTCGAAACGTTTAAAGGTGAATTGATTAGAGCCCGAGAAGAAACTAATAGAGTTCGAACAGAACTTGAAAATAGAATCAACTCTATGAATGCCGAAACGAATGGAAAAATTCAAGGCATTAATGAAGAAAATGATAAAAATGTTAGAGTGTTGATTCAGAGACATGAAACCGAAAAAAGTAATCTAAACAAAAAGATTGCTGAATTGGTTGAAAAAATTGAATACTTACAACTACCTCCTGCCAAACGAAAAAAAATTGAAGAACAGCTTAATAAAGAAGTGGCACCAACGACAATAACAAGTTTAGTTGGTGCTGATGGCGAACTCAAGGATGGCGGATCGTTTTAAGTAAATGTCAAACACAGCAATACAGTTAAAAAAATCAGGCGTAACAGGAAACACACCATCAGGTCTTGCATTTGGTGAGGTTGCTCTTAACTACGCCGATGGTAAACTGTTTTATAAAAACAGTCTTGGTGGTACATCATACATATCCAACCAATTCTCGTTTGACACAATCAACTCAAACAACTCCCTAATATTTGCGGGAAGTGGTTCAGACACCTTGTCTTTTGTTGCAGGTAATAATGTTACCATAAGCACAAATACAACCACAAAAACAATCACAATCAATGCGTCAGTATCAGGTGGAAGTGACCCTGGTCCTGCGTTTGACCGTGCCAATGGTGCATTTGTAACTGCTAACTCAGCAGCCAGCTTTGCCAATGATGCTTTTTTAAGAGCTAATGCATCCTATGATTCACAAAATACCACAGCATCGTTTGCCAACGGTGCCTTTGTGGTGGCCAATTCATCAGCAACTTTTGCTAACGGAGCTTTCGATAGAGCCAATGCGGCCTATAATGCTGCGAATACCGCCACAGACCCGTGGGTAAGAACTCAAGCAAATAATGCTTACGACAAAGCCAATTCAGCTGGTTCATTTGCCAACGGAGCATTCGATGTTGCCAATTCGGCAGCCAGCTTTGCTAATGGTGCATTCACACAAGCAAATTCTAACTATACAAGTGCTGTAACAAAATTAAATGTAACTCATAGTGGTGCTTCAGCATATTTAATTGACCAATATTCAGGTAATAATCCATCAATTTATATTTCAGGTGGTGAAACAATAGCATTCAATCTTGATATATCTGGTCATCCATTTCTAATTCGTCAATCATCAGGTGGTACTAATATTTCTGATGGATTAACACACGTGTCATCTTCAGGTGTTGTAACAACAGGTTCCAATGCTCAAGGAAAAGAATCTGGAATATTATTTTGGAAAGTTCCTTTCTCTTTAGTTGAAAGTACATATGTTTATCAATGCCAATACCATAGTGGTATGGTTGGAAATATTATTATACAACAACCAGTTTCTTTTGTTGCTAGTAATACAACTTTGGCTTTTTCGCTGGCCAATGGTGCTTTTGATAGAGCCAATTCAGCGGCATCATTTGCTAATGGTGCATTTGTAACAGCCAATTCTGGTGCCACGTTTGCTAATGGTGCTTTTGTAACAGCCAATTCTGGTGCATCATTTGCTAATGGTGCTTTTGATAGAGCCAATTCAGCGGCATCATTTGCTAATGGTTCTTTTGTAACAGCCAATTCTGGTGCCACGTTTGCTAATGGTGCTTTCAATGCAGCTAATTCTGGTGCCATGTTTGCTAATGGTGCTTTCAATGCAGCTAATTCTGGTGCCATGTTTGCCAATGGTGCTTTTGATAGAGCCAATGCTGCATATGCATTTGCAAATACAATTTCTGGAGGTTCTTCGGTTGATAATGTAGCTAGGAATAGTGCAAATTCAGCAGAATTTTTTGCTAATGGTGCCTTTATTACAGCGAATTCGGCCGCAAGTTTTGCCAATGGTGCTTTTGATAGAGCCAATGCAGCCTTCGCTAAAGCTAACACAGGAACAACCGCACTCGATGTAAACTCTGATATTGTTGCCTTCACAATCGCCTTTAGTTGATAGAATAAATAAAGGATAATAGGGAATTTATATGGCAAATACATTTAAAAATCAACTACAAGCAGCAGTCGGAACATCACCAGCAACCATTTATACTGCTGGTGCCAATGTGTCGACCACAGTTATTGGTATGACTATTGCAAACATACTAAACACAACCATAACAGCCAATGTGATATTGAATTCTGGTGGTTCAGACTACTATATGGTTAAGATGGCTGAGATTGAACCTGGCAATTCTTTAATCACTATCGGCGGTGAACAGAAATTAGTAATGAGAGCCAACGATGTTCTAAAAGTTTCAACAAGTAATGCTTCAGCAGCTGATGTTATTGTGAGTTTATTGGAAATAACATAACATGGAATTTACTTACATTGGCAACCAAAATAAGAAGGATGTAAGGTTAACCGGTTCATTTGCTAATGGTGCATTTGTAACTGCTAACTCAGCA
>Ga0209246_10000227_pt1 | contig 25639 bp, 5 predicted proteins | sample LauGreSpBDMM15SN_2_FD_187560 | JGI IMG/M metagenome (GOLD analysis project Ga0209246, IMG submission 187560) | Freshwater lake microbial communities from Lake Michigan, USA - Sp13.BD.MM15.SN (SPAdes) (version 2) | ecosystem: Environmental > Aquatic > Freshwater > Lake | place: Lake Michigan, USA...
TTACCAGTTCCAGATGTTATTTTAATAAAAGATCCTGTATAATAATCATCTTCAGAACTTGCTATCATATTTAACGTAACAGTTGTACTTGTAGAACTCGATAATATAGATGAAATAACTGGATTATCTGTTACTATATCACCAGAGCTACTATCATTTTCCAATTGATATCTTTGAAATAATATACCTGCATCTCTACCAACAATTGGTGAACTGTTGATTACAATCAAATTATCTTGTACATTTACCGTTTGAGAAATTATTTGCGTTTGAGATCCATACACAGTTAAATTACCTCCTATATGTACATCCTTTGCAAAACTAGCACCACCTGCTATAGTTAAAGCACCACCTTGTGTAATACTTGATGAATTACTTGTTTTATTTATACTTAGACCACCGTATAATAACAATGCTCCTGTTGATGAATTAGTAGATTCTGTTGTATTTTTACTATAAATACCTGTTTCAGAATCTACTAAAAAAATATTATTCCCAGAATCATCAAGACATCTTAATTTAATAGATGATGACATTATATATAATAACTTTTTAAAAAAGTTTAATCAAAATAAACTTCCGTAAATTTTTATTTTAATTAAATGTAAATTAATATGTCTTATTTAAATTTACCTTGCCCAACCGATGGGTTTATTTAAACTTGTCACTTGTCAATGATCTTTGATGAATACTTGTTTTTATGATAAAATAGTAAAAGAAATACCAACTAAACTATTAGAAGGAATTACTATTTTGTTAATATAACCTAAAATTTTTGTTTTAATAATTCCAGAACCATCACATTGCAAATTCTTTTCATTAAGAATTGATATAACTGTATTTGAAAAATCATGATTAAATTGTAAAGTAATATCAGTTGATTTATTTGATAATATAACTAACCCAATTTTTTTTTCATCTTGACATCCAATCCAAGTCAAATTTTTATTCTTCAATTGAGGTAAATCTAAGAGAATACTATTTGGTGTTATAAAATGAGTAAACATTTGTAAACATTGATATTTTGCACTATATATAATATTATTAAGATTATTAAAATCAACTTGTAAAGCGCCCCATCCATTTCCTGTGAGATGTTCTATAATTTGCCATGTACACCAAGCCTCAGGTTTTAGGTAGATGATATCTGACATTATCATATTAGCTAATACAATAACATTTTGGAAATCATAATAGTTAGTTATACCATTAGTATATCCAAAATCAACTTCTGACATAATTATAGGTTTGTCTTTTAGTATCCATTTAATAAGTCTTCTAAAAATATTACTGTCTTCAAATCCATAAGTATTAAATCCTAAAACATTACCCCAAGTATACCTATGAACATTAAATCTTTGAAAACATACAGTACCATTTACAAGTGAAACGAGACCAAAGAATACCGAATTTTCTTCATAACCAGAAATATCTACGTGTGTCATATCTCGATTATCCAATACTTTTCTTAAAGAATTAAATAATTTCCCACGAGCTCCGTTACCAAACACATTGTAATAACAACCCTCCTGACTACCTAAGGTCGTCCATCCTGGATTCAAAGCTTCATTGATAGGGCTAATACTAGTAAAATTAATATTGTCGTGTTCAGATAAATACTTTGTAACATCAACAAGATACGTTGCAAATTCGTCTATGCATTCTGATTTCAAATTATTGGAAAAAGTAATATCTTGTTTGATAAAAGGTACGTCCCAAGGTTCACTTCCAGCAGTACAACCTGAAACCGTCATATGATTAGGTGGTGAATTAGCAAAGGCTTCAAAATGTTGAACACCTAATTCTTTAGCCTTTTTTAAAAAATATCTTTGTCCAAGATCGATAGTGTCCCAATTACCGGTATAAGCTTCAATTGCACCACCAATCCTAAAATTCTTTGCTAAACTTGGATCTTCAACTCCTCCAATACAGTACCTTACAAAATTTAAATGTAAACCATTTTTATTATTTTTATTAAAAAGTAAATCACAAAGAAAGTCAAGCGATTTTTTGTCGTCAGATTTTCCAATGTATCCCATCCACGCAATTGATGATCCAAAACCTTTAAAAATATTACAACTTTTTACTGAATTAAAATTAAAATTTATATATTCTGTATGTATCATTTATTTTTAAAATTATTTATCTTTAAATTATAAAAAAATGTTACAGATTTTATTAAACAATAATTTGATAAAACTAAGACCGATACATCAACGTTACACAACGTTACACATCATTACATAAAAATGTAAATTTTGTGTGAAAACATATAGATTTAGTACATTACTCACTATATATTAAACGAGCACACGCCGACTGTATCTTGCATCCAAAAATATTTTATCACCAATTTTTTAATAAAATATTTGTACTTCCTAGAATATCTCTGTCTATTGTAAAATTGCAATGAAGTCGTAAAATAAACTATGGGTGAGATTCTTTATATTCTGTAAATTCTTTTTTAAGTTCTTTTATCGCTTCAATCAATAAAGGTATTAATTCTGTATAACTCACGCCAAGTTTACCTTCATTATTCGTTGCAACTATTTCTGGTAAAACAGCTTGAACATCTTGTGCAATAACACCAATTCGACGTGGAAAGTCTTCTGGATCTGTTTTAAATTTATAATACATTCCTTTTATTTGAGATACTTTATCTAACGGATTTTGTATATCTTGGAAATCTGTTTTTAAAGTTCTATCAGAATTGGCTGTCCAAGAAGTGGCACCACCAGCTAAATATACACCGCCACTAGCATTTTGTATTACGAATTGATTTGAGTTATTTATACGCATAGTTGTTACCGAATTTCCAGCACGAACGAAAGCTAAGTGAGCGCGTTGAGCTTCATTAGTATCATCTTGTGTAATATTTACAGATCCATAATTACTATTATCAACAGTTCCATTACCTATACTAACTAAGCCTTCCACCTGAAGCTTTCTACCTGGACTAGTAGTTCCGATACCTACATTACCACCAACAAAAACACTTTTTATAACAGATAAACCGCCAGAAAGTGATAATGAAGCAGAACTTGAACTATTAGCATCCATTGTACTTAAAATACTTAAATTACCAGATATTACAGCATTACCAGATGTTGGTACAATCGAATTATAACCAGTTGCAAGATTTATAGCTGTAACTTGATAATTTATAGTAGTACTTATCCAACCAGTTTGATTTACACTAGTATATTGCAATTGTCCACTACTTGTAATACTAAAAGTAATAGCTATATCATCACCAAAAACGGAATCGTTTATAATCCAACCTGAACTAGTTTGAGTACCTTCTATATAATACATAGCATTTAAACTTTGTGTTAAAGTAACTAATTTGACATTAATACTACTAGTAAAAGACCCAAAAACGCTATTAGATAATAAAAATCCTGTTATATCAGTTTCAGATACTACATTATTTGCTGCAGCAAAACTCCCAGCAAATTGATTACTAATACCAGAAACATTAACATTACCACCCACTATTAAATTTTTAGTAATACCCATACCACCTGAAACTACAACACCGGCTGAACTCGTAGTTGTTGCATCTGTTGTACTAGATACAATTAAAGAAGATATCCTTAATGTACCAGCTACGTCTAATTGATAAGCAGGACTAGTTGTATTCACACCAACATTTCCACCTGTCGTAAAAATTGATCCAATAGTATTGCAATCGAAACTACTCGTTATACCATTTCCAACAAATAAACGTTTACCTATTGCTGCACCTCCTTCTATTAGCAACGCTCCACCATTAGTAAGGGAAATTGCATCTGTAGGTGATTGAACTGTTATACCACCATATGTTAGTAAAGATCCAGTACTCAAATTAATAGCATCATCCGTTGATGTTAATGTCAAATATGCAAATGTACTACCAGTATCTGTCCCACCAGAAATCAAACCATCCACATACAAATTAGTTTTAACATGTAAATTACCGTTAACATCCAATTGATAAGCAGGATTTGCAATATTTATACCCACGTTACCACCTGTAGTAAAAATATTACCAATAGTATTAGAATCACCTAAAGCAACTAAATTATTTGTAATTCTTGCCGTAGCAATAGTACTTGTTGTAACATTAGCATCTGTTATTCTAGCACCAGCAGCAGTTATACCTGTACTAGCATTCAAAGTACCTGTACTTATATTAGTAGCAACAGCGTTTGTATTTAACAAAGTTGCAATAGTACTTGTTGTGATAGCGGCATTTGTATTTAACAAATTAGATATAGTACTTGTTGTGATAGCGGCATTTGTATTTAACAAATTAGAAATAGTACTTGTTGTGATAGCGGCATTTGTATTTAACAAATTAGCTATAGTACTTGTTGTAATATTGGCATTTGTGATAGCGGCATTTGTATTTAACAAATTAGAAATAGTACTTGTTGTGATAGCGGCATTTGTATTTAACAAATTAGCTATAGTACTTGTTGTAATATTGGCATTTGTGATAGCGGCATTTGTATTTAACAAATTAGATATAGTACTTGTTGTGATAGCGGCATTTGTATTTAACAAATTAGAAATAGTACTTGTTGTGATAGCGGCATTTGTATTTAACAAATTAGATATAGTACTTGTTGTAACATTGGCATTTGTGATAGTGGCATTTATTATAGTTGCTAAATTTGTTATATTAATATTACCAGACGTAATATTTGTATCAGTTGCATTAGTTGTTGTAATATTGACAGTTGTTAATGTCCCCCCTATAACTAAATCTCCTGATAAACTTAAACTACCACCTGTAATTGTTGTACCGGATATATATACAGATGATATCGTAGAAAAATTACCAATAATACTATGTAAATTTGAAACCGTTATATTTGAAACCGTTAAATTTGACGCCGTTAAACTTGTTCCGATTATATTTCCCCCACTTATATTTGTTCCACTTATATTTGTTCCACTTATATTTGTTCCAATTAACGAATTTATAGACGAATTTGATGATATAAAATTAGATACACTTGTATTTGTCAAAACAGAATTTGTCACAGTTGATCGTGTTGATATTATATCAGCAGTTAAATTACCATTTGTCACATATACATTATAAAACAATCTTTTTGACAATGACATTCTTAATTATAGTTGATAAATAAAATTTAATCTTTTTAACTTAAATTTTATTTAATCTTTTTAACTTAAATTTTATTTAATCTTTTTAACTTAAATTTTATTTAATCTTTTTAACTTAAATTTTATTTAATCTTTTTAACTTAAATTTTATTTATTCTTTCCATGAAATTTAAAAGTGTTTTTCTCAAATCATTTATTTCACGTTGTTTTACTTCATTATCATAATCTAAGCGTTGAATCGCACCGACTAAATAAGGGATCAAACGTTCGTGTTTTATACGTTTATAAACTTTTCCACTTTCAATTTGCGTGTATTCTGATACTGACAATGGTACTAATGCTTCTACTTCTTGAGCAATAAACCCAATGTCGCTAGTATTCCTTTTTTCTTCATTGAAAATGTCATCTCGCCAATCGAATGTTACTGGTCTTAATCTGGATACTATTTCAAGTGCTTTTAACGTTTCAATTGTTTCTATGTTCTTTTTCAAACGACGATCTGATAAATTTCCAAATGACACTATGTCACCTGTACATGTCAAATTTCCCGTGCTTGTAAATAACGCAGAACCATTTAAATGCAACATACCAGATGGACTTGTCGTGGAGATACCGACATTACCACTTTTTAGTGTCATTGTTTCAGAATTATTTGAAAACATATGCAATGTACTTGTCGCACCTGCGCCTAATTGAAGATACATATCTTTATCAAGACTAGAACTACTATTTCTTATTACTCTCATATCAGCATATTGATCATTAGTCGCTGTATCAAAACCAGTTGTACCAGAACTGCCGGTAATAGTTAATGTACCTGTGAATCTTCCTGTTCCAGTAACATCTAAGGTATAACTTGGACTTATTGTATTAATACCTACGTATCCATTATTACTTGCACCATTTGTATAAATACTTAAATTACCAGTATTACCAGCAATAATTCTACTTTGATAATCTCCACCACTTGTACCAAAATCTATATAATTCCCAGCAGTACTATTTAATTGTATAACAGCATATGTACCAGAATCAATACCTAGGTGAACACCGTTTCCAATTGGTGAAACTGGTATACTACCAGCTACATGTAAAGAAGATCCAGGACTTACAGTGTTGATACCTACATTACCACCAGTAGTAAAGATACTACCTACGGTATTAGAGTTACCAAGCGAGACCAAATTGCTTGTAATTCTAGCAGTAGCAATGGTACTTGTTGTAATATTAGCATTTGTAATTTGGGCACTGGCAGTTGTGATATCTGTAACATTAATTGTACCTGCGGAAATATTTGTCGCAGTTACATTTTGCAAACTAGATAAACCAGTTGCAACAATTGTTCCAACTGAAATAGCCGTATTTAATATATTTGTACTCGTAATATTCACAGTAGTTAAAGTTCCTCCTATAATTAAATTACCAGATAAACTTAAATTACCACCAGTAATAGTAGAGGCAGACAATGTACCAGCACTAACATTTGTAATGATTATATTTGGTATAGTTGCAGTTGTAGCTGCTAAATTAGCAGTACTCGTTAAACCTGTGTTTAACAAAGCAGCTGTTGTAATATCCGTAACATTAACTGTACCAGCACTAACATTTGTAATGATTATATTTGGTATAGTTGCAGTTGTAGCTGCTAAATTAGCAGTACTCGTTAAACCTGTGTTTAACAAAGCAGCTGTAAATATACCTCCTGCTGTTATACTTATAACATCCAATGTACCTGCACTAACATTTGTAATTATACCATTTGTAATTGTACCATTTGTAATTGTACCATTTGCAATTGTACCATTTGTTGTTAGTAAATTTGTAATTGTACCGTCATTAGCATTTATAGATCCTGTAGTAATCCCCGTAGTTATTCTAGCTGCATTACTTGTTATATTTGTAACTTTAACATTACTGGAAGTAATATTAACAGCATATAATGTCTTTGATACTGTAGCACCACCAGCCAAATATAATGATCCATTATTAATACCAATATTACTATCAGCTGTACTTAAAATTTGTATAGTATTTGTTATTAATGTACCTTGAGTTTGTGATCCAGCATATGTATAATTTCCCGTATTTGAAATTTGATTAACAAAAAATCTAAATATACCATTTGTAAAACCAGAAATATTTGTAGAAGTATACTGTATTTGTCCCAAATTAGTTATATTAAAAACAATACCAGAATCATCACCATAACCAGTTGTATATAAATACCATTGCGATTCAGTTTGGTTAGCATCTAATATAAAAGTTTCGTGTAAATTACCACCACTTGATTCAATACTAACAGACAAGTTTACTGTAAAAGATCTTGTATCAGTACCTGATAACCCATCTACATTTGCAGGTACATTTGTATTGTTGCCAAATGCGAATGATCCAGAAAACATATTCGAAATACCCAAATTTAAATTATTGGCTACTATATTACCTGTTGTCAACATTGTACTAGTTATACTGGATACATTTATGCTGTTTGTACTAATATTTGTGGTAGATATATTTGTACTAGATATATTTTCAGTAATTATACCAGTTCCTACACGCAATGTTTTTTGAATACTTGCTCCACCTGCTGTTAAAAAACTACCACCGTCAGTTAATGAATTGGAATCAGTTGTACTTTGAATAGTAATACCACCAAATGTTACTAATGACCCAGTGCTTAAATTAATGGCATCATCTGTTGCTGTCAATGTTAAATATGCAAATGTACTAGAACTAGCTGCAGCACCAGTAATTGAACCATTGACATATAAATCTCTATTAACATGCAAATCATCTCCAACATACAACTGATTAGCAATACCAGCACCACCAGATACTTTTAAAGCACCAGAGTATATATCAGTTGCATCTGTAGTAGTTGTTATTGATACAGAATTGTCATTTGCATTTAATATAACTGGCGAACTTGTTTGATTACCAGCAACTAATTTTAATGACACAGCTGTATCTGATAATATGTAACCCGAACCAGCTAAGGATACAAGTGAACTACTTACATTTGCATATCCTGTAAATAATTTCGTATTACCAGAATTGTCTGCAAATTCAATGGATGAATTCCCACTAATCGAGTTATTTTGAATTTGTAAAACATTACTATTATTTTGCGATGTAATTACGGAAGCAACGGTTGCATTAACTCGCAAATTACCTGTTATATCCAATTTATAATCTGGACTGGAATTTCCTATCCCAATATTTCCACCAGTAAAAGACAATGCTCCATCCGCTTCATCCTTCCATTGTGAACTAATATATAAACTACCATTTTTATATAAATCGCCAGTAAAATTAATATTACCTGATGTAATCCCACTTGCATTAAGTACAGATGTAGTTATATTTGTTGAAATCATATTATTAGAATTTACCGTTCCATTAACGTCTAATGTATAAGCTGGTGATGTCGTAGCAATACCAACATTTCCATTTGTAGCTGGTATAAACAAATTCCCACCAGATGACGACCATTGACTTGAAACATATAAACTACCATTCTGATATAAATCGCCAGTAAAATTAATATTTCCAGCAGTCAAACCCGTTACATTAAGAGTAGATGTACTTGAATTTGTTGATATTACATTTGTAATGTATCCAGAATCTCCAACTCTTATACTTTTTTCAAATGAAGCCCCACCCCTTACTGTTAAACTTCCTCCTGATGTTAAATTTGTAGTATCCGTTGTATTATTAATACTTAAACCTCCATTGTATAAAACAACTGTAGCAGTTGATGAATTTACAGATGGTGTTGTAGAATATAAAAATAATTGACCATATTCACTTGTACTAATACGAGAATTATTTTCTGTAATACCATTGTTATTATAATCATTAACAAATTCTAAAGAATTAGCTATATCAATAACTTTTCTAGATGTCATATTACTACTTACTTATAATACCACATTATTTTTTTTTTGTTGTTTAAATGAAATATTACTTATTAAAATAATATTACCAAAATAAAAATCAAAACAATATTTTATAAATTTTATATAAAATATTTTATTGTATAAACTTTTTAAAAATTTCTATTATTTTTGATCAATTTCAATAAATTAATTTATTGAAATCTATTACTTTTTTAATTTACTTTTTAAGTGATTTTTAAGCGTAGCTTTTTTTGATGTTACTTTTTTATTTTTTGATGTTATTTTTTAAATTTTGATGTTATTTTTTAAATTTTGATGTTATTTTTTAAATTTTGATGTTATTTTTTTATTTTTTTGATGTTATTTTTTATTTTTTGATGTTACTTTTTTTAAAAAGTAACTTAGCGACCATACATTTCAAAGCGGGCTGTTCTATTTATACCTACTGGTGCCCAAGCACCACCATTATTAAAATCACCAGCACTCTGGTTTGCAAGACCACCCATTCCTATACCACAAAATACATCGCAAGTATTTAACTCGTTTGTTTCATTATTAAATAAGAATCCCCACCTTACGTTAGCATTATTACCAGTTGAATAAAATACATGCTGGTAAGATCCAGTTTGTCTTGAACACCAACCACCAAAACCATTATATCTAGATGGATTGTTTATACCATATGTTTGAAATGAACTTAAGCTATTTTGATGAGGTAATCTAGTTGTATTAAAACCAGTAAATGGTGTAATTCTTGTTGTTTCATTCCAATTATTCACCATCCACGTCCAACCATCATCTACAAATATACTTCCACCATTATTACCATAAGGGTTGGTATAAGATCTAGGAGGTATATCTGGCCAAATTGCTAAAACATCCTTTACCGTACTGTAATTAAATGTATCGTATTTTGCATCTGCGTCGTTACGTGTAAGATCACCTGCATTTAATGTATTCTTTGATGTCCAATAGTTCGCAGAATATTGAAACGTGGATCCTGTTGTACCTTTCATTAGGATCATCCAACCACCACCATCATAACAGTCATTCATTAAACAATGGACTGGTGTACTGATACCATTTACTAAAATATAATATACACCATCTTTGTTGGTATTTGTAAGATCTTTAATAATTTTAGCACTTTCTTGTGGAAAAGCCGAATCTAATCCTGTTCCAGAAAAGAAGTATCCTTGACCATTATAAGTCTGTGTTCCACCAGGTGGTGTAAAACTAAAAATTAAATTATCACCCCCTGCAACTTCTACATAATGAATTCTGATAGGATAATAAGTACCAGAGAGTAATGTAACTGTACAAGATATTAAAGCATTAGTTCCTTGATTATTCATATTAGCATTTGATGTCGTATAACCAACCAACGCATTAGGTCCTATCCAGATATAACTACCATCATCAGAACTCAAACTAAATGTGTACGTACCTGATACAGTTGCCCGGAAGTATCCAAAAATTTCCATAGAATAATAATCTCCATTATCAACTGGATATTGACCACTTGTCAATGTATTTATATTTGTTGTATTTGTACTTCTTCCAATATTTCTATATGTATTTGTTGTATAATAACTAACAGAATAACCAGAAGCTCCATCATAATATTTCCATGTTAAACCATCTAAAAGTCCTTTTGGTGTAGCTGGTGTGATAGAGTTGTTTAAACTAATTGGTGTATATAAATTTAAATTTACTATATTGACATAATCACCTGTACCTGGATTAGGATTACCAACAGCCATTGTAATTAATCTAAAATAACTATATTTATTCGCAACACTGGTTCCATTACAAACAAAATATTTTTCAGCAGCAGTCCAATCACTTATACCTGTAGCAGTATGTAAAAGATCCCAAGTACTACCATTATTACTTCCAGCAATTACAAAATTTCTAGGAGATCTTCTTTGAAATAGTGAACTGTCTTGTCTAGGATATATACCAAAACTAGCCAATTGTAATGGGTTAGGTGCTTGCAATTGCAACCATTCACCTGAATAACTCGTTCCAGAAACAGTTGTAGTATAACCACCTGTGTAAGCCCCATTATTATAAGCTCCTGTTGCACTGTGCCACATTCCATAATTACTTGCATTCCATATATTATTTCCAAATGCATAACATGGTAGATTATTATTATCATAATAACTACTGGCAGATGCCGTGTAACTTCCACTTAAAATATTATTTCCAGGTAAACTTGCTGGAGCAATTGTCATTTCTAATTGTCTGATAGAACTATCAAATCTTGTTGTAGTATTATATACTTGAAATCCCCAAGTACTTCCTGGTACCTTTGCCCAATTAGGATCAGAATATTGTAAAATTTGTGTTTCATTAAAAAACATTGTCCATGTATTTGTCGGACCACGGTTGTAAACTATCCTAATATCATTCCAAGTACTATTGTACCAATTTGTTGCTGAACTAACTGGGTTTTCTACATAACTTGTATTCATTCGTATACCTTGAAAAGCAGCAATTCCAAATGCATATTGAACAACATATCCACCACCTCCAAAGTATAATTGAAAAAATTCTCCACTATTTACATTTGTAGCATAAAGCTGAAATGAAAGCACAAATGAACTATAATTAGTAGGTGTTTGACTAACATTACAATACGTATCCACATTACTAGTACTACCATTACTTAATTGCAATTGTTTAAAAGGATCAGAACCACTTAAAACAGGTGTAAACCCACCAGAAGTAACACCATATGTCATTACATTATACCAATTTTTCTGATTTACTGTATTAAATGTAACTGGGGTATCTGCTGTTAATGGAGCTGGAGGAAATTTGGTTAAATTAAAATTACTTTGGTTTGTATACAATTTCCATTGGTCTAAAAACCAAATTGCACAAGTTGGACTACCAGATGTACTTCTTACAATTAACCGAAAGTAACGATAAGGAACACTTGATCCAGTTACTACAAATGTATATGTACCATAATTACTAATTCCTCCATTTGTTGTATCATAAATATTTGTCCAAGTACTATTGTCATTACTTGCAGCAATCAAGAAACTCTTTGCCCAAAAGGAATCAGATGTCCAAAAAAATTTTAATGAAAATGAATAAAGTACAATAGGATTTGGTAATTGCATTTGCACCCATTCTCCACTTTGCGAAACTCCAGACACTGTAGTACTTGCAGACCCTGTATAAACACCACTACTACTATTATAATAACCACCAGGGCCCCACGTATTTGCATTTGCACCATATGTATCATCAAATGCATTAAACATATCACCACCATTACCACCAAAAGCAGTATTACTACTTGTAAGAGTATAAGTTCCATCGTAAACGGAATTACCCGCAAATGTTGTTGTATTTGCCGTCATCGAGTAAGGAGGAACAGCTATTACAGCGGAATTTACTGTATTCATTTGTGTGTATAGGTCCCAAGCTGCTATATCTATTGTTGGACCACCTGGTCCATTTGCTCCTCCGACAGCAGGATTACTTATTCTTGATGTAATTATTCTAAAATATCTATATTTATTCGTATTGTTTGCATTACAAGTGAAATATTGCATAGCTGAAGTAAATTCTGCACCAGAAGTACTATGTATCAATTGCCAAGTACTATTGTCATTACTTCCAGCTACATAAAATGTACTTGGTGTTCTCCAAAGGAACAATGAACTATCCTGTCTACCCATTAAACTAAATGAATTTAAACTAACAGCATTTGGAACTTGAATTTGTAGCCATTCTCCAGAATAACTCGTAGTTATATTATTAACCAAATTTGTTACTGCAGTACTAACCCCACCTGTATATACACCATATACACCATAACTCGTATCTAATTCACCCCAATAAGTACTTGTATTATTATCAAATGCAGAATATGGATTTATACCGGCACCATTACTATTACTTGCCGTTGCTGTATAATTTCCATCTAAAATAGATGTTCCAGTAAATGTAGTAGTAGCTGCAGTCATTGCTCCAGGTGGAAATTTAACGTTATTTTGAGCATTAATTGTTGTGTTTATTGTATTAACAAAAGGTGTATAACTTAATTCTACACGGCGAATATACATACTCATTCCAGAAGTCGTTGTTCGTGCACCTATACCCCAAATGTCACCTGCAATATTTGATACCCAATTTGCGTTATTTGGATCGTTAAAAACGAGTACGTCTTGACTTGCTACATTTACAGTCCAGGTATTCCTAGTAGATCTGTTATAACTAATAGTTATAGGTACATAAACTGAATTAGTAATAGAAGTTGGAAGAGGAGAATAAGCCAATTGTTGTCCTTGGTCATTAAAAAGATAAATACCCTTTGTTCCAGTAATTTGAAAGTAAAAGTAGTAACTTGAATTTGCAGCTGTACCTGCTGTTCCTGATGGAACAGTTGTTGAACTGGTAGCGCCACAATAAAAATAATATCCATGATCAACTACGGTTTCTAGATATGCTAAAAATGAACACGTAAAACTATTGTAATTTTGTATTTTTGTAGAATTAAATAATGTATTACTACTATTAGCAACACCATTTCCTGTTAACCTATAATAAACATCAGCACCAGTTAGATCTGAAGCAATTGTAAACGAACCAGTTTGATAAGTATTCATAAAATTGTACCAATTTGACATATTGACAAGATAATTTGTTGGTGTGTTGTAATTCATTATTTCTTGGCCAGCTTGACCAGTATAATCACCAATTTTAGTTATTTCATCAGCTCGCAATGCATAATCAAACACACGTATATCTGCAATGTATCCATTATATGGTCTCAGGTTGTCACCGGATTTTCCTATAACAAGTCTATTTGTATTATATACTACTCCTGAAAGAGTTTGAACAAGTGAACCATTTAAATAAAAACTTATAGTTGTCGGTGTAATAGTAAATGCTACATGATGCCAAGTATTTAAAGCAACTGTTTGAGATGTAAATGCTACCCAATTACTACCATTATGATATAATGGATTTAAAGTTGTTGGAGTATTCATATCTAATTGTATACCATTTCCAGCAAGATCCGCACTACAAAGTCCAGCGATTGAAATATTTGTAGAATTATAAGCATTAACGTTATAAAACCAAAAGCAAAAAGTCAAGGGGTAATTAGGGACATCTTGTATATCGAGATAAGAATTGGTGTCTTTACCACTAAAATACATTGCTTGACCATTACGAAACCCTTGTGAAAGTACATGACCAAAACGAACAACTTTGTTGTTGTAATCTGGTAAAGCACTTGGCATAGTACTTGTTGTACAATTCATAAGATGATTTGAAACTGATGCGACTTGAGCATCTGTAAGAAACCTGTCATACACGTAAAGTCCAGCCGTATTTATATTAGAATAGTAATTACCTGTCCAATTACTACGTCCAATCCAAGTATTTGTTAATGTTCTATCTGTTATGGCTGCACCTGCAGTTACTGTTGAATATAAAATACCATTTTTAATAATTTCCATATATCTACTTGAAGCTGTATATCGAAATGTCCATACAGCCCATTCATTTTGAGTTATCATATCATTACCAGATTGGACACTATATCCAGTATCTCCATTAAATAAAAAAAAAACAATGGCTGTACTTCCAGCATATCTCATTGCTATTAAATTATTACTACTTTGACCATTACCAAAATCAAATATACGTTCATCCGCCGTAGCAGATCCAGTAAATGCACCATACCAAACAGCTGTAAATCCACCGTTTGTATTAATATTAAACGTTTTACTACCAGCATTAAGATATTGGCCAGTACTTAAACTAGCTGATACATTATTATTAGTTAAAGAAACATAACCTGGAATTGTAAGAAAATTTCCTGTACCACTTATTGCAGCATTTATAACTGGACTGTTTAAACCTGTAAACCCATTCCAACTACTAACAGGAGAACCTGGTGACAAATTTTGTAACATTTGAGTGTCAATTGCTACAACTGCCCCTGCTGGAATTGCTCCGTTGTCCTTTGGAACATCTTTTATTTGTAATACTGGTTGACTTCTATAATCTTTACGCGTAATTGCGTTTGGTGTAAAATACAACATTGATTCTTTTGTTGTAAGTGTATTCCTAAAAACAATAACTTCATTAATGTTTCCAGTGAAATATTCTACTCCAGTGCTAACTGTACCTATATAAAAACCAGCACCAACATTTAAAGAACTTGGAGATCCAGTTGTCCCTGTATAAATTGATCCATTATCATTAATGGTTATGTTATCACTATTTAAATTGTGATTACACATCATAACAATTTTTCTTTTAGCAAATGTACACGTCGGTATAACAAAAGCATCGTTTGCTTCTCCGCAAAAACCATAACGCCCATCATTTGTAACAAGTACACTAGATCTATTATTTGATGTTTTTGGTCCACTTGTAACAATATTATTATAGCTAGTATTAATATCAATTCTTGTATCGCATATATATGTATATGTATCTAAACCAGAATTTAGAGGATAATTTGTTGATCCGTGCGATAAAAATTGAGAACCATCATATCTTATATTAAGGTCTGTTGGGTTAGATGTACAAGCCATTCGATCGGCGTCACTTAACGAAGTATTAAAAATAAATAATGTATATAATTGACCAGCAAATTGAGTCTCTGCACCTCTTGCATCTTTACCTATATATTGTTGATATCCGCTGCTAGCAGTATACCCACTACCAGCTGCTGTAATTGCCATGTTATTATTTATATAAGCAGTTCTATTTGTACCATCGTATTTTGCAACAAAAGTATTACCTGATACCGGTGTTCCTATATTGTGCAGATCATTATTATACCAATAATTACCATAATTTGGGAAAAAACCAATTCCATTTAATTGACTGGATGCAGTATTACCGCCTGCTACTATAATACTTCCTCCACTTGGTATTGAACCTGGTGCACCGTGTCTTATTACAAATGTATACGGTGCATTAAGAGTTCCCGTTGGTATTGGTCCTCCACTTGTAGTACCCATATTCAAAAATGAACTATTTGAAAAATCTAATAATTTTAATGTTCCATTGTAAACAGGTTGTAAATTTGTCGTACTTTGTGTTGCGTGGTTACCAGAACCACTTTGATCATACCAAGTATCAACATAAGCTGTACTTGAGCCAATCCAAGAAGAAAAAGAAGTTCCTGTTGCATTTGCAGATGTTCCTAAATTACCATAAACATCAGCGTAAAAATCACTTACAGCATTATCAGAACTTCTTCTTAATTTAATTGTTGCTCCTGTATAAGTTGAATTTGCACGGTACAACGTGTAAACACCTCTTGCTGCACTTTTTCCTGAAGTTGACAAACTGTCAAGTATCGGTGTTCCGATTTTAGGTTGTACAGAAGGTGTAGTTATGGATAATTTAGTATAATATCTATATCCTGTACTAACACCACCCCCATATCCTAAAAACCATTTAAAGTTTGTATAATCAGCAGGGGTTGTAATAGTTGTAGAACAATAATACCAAGTCAAACTACCTACAACACGTGTTTCTAGAATATCACCAATAAAAGAAGCAGGTTTATCCACGTAATTTCCACTACTAGAAAAAGCTCTCATATGCAGCATAGAATCAGTTCCATTATAATCACTTGATTTACTATACCAACCACTTACAGTATAGGTTGTGTTTGCTGCTAATTGTGTTGTCCAATCCATTTCATATTCCGCATCTCCAGTTTGTTGTAATACATACGCTGAATCACCAGGATTAGCTAATGTTATAATAGTATTTGATCCATAACTTCCTGCAGAATTTAATTGTGAAACATTTGTATTACCAGCAAAACTACCATTTGTTAATAATTCTGTTGTAGTTGTAGCTTGAATAACATCTCGACCATTACCACTTTGATCATACCATCTTGTTATGTATCCTATTGAACCTGCTAACCAAGTTAATAAAGTTGTTCCAGTTCCATAAAGTGTCGTTCCTACATTACCCTTTGAATCTGCGTAAAAATCAAGTGTTGCATTATCAGATCCACGACGTACATTAATTACAGCACCAAGATAATCTGCCTTTAGTAATCGTAATCCAAAGGCTGCTGCTGCATTTGTTTGCGAATGTGTACTTAATTTATTTATAAAGCATTCTTCAGGATAAAAACTATACGTATTCTTGAGTACACTCATAGGCATACTTTGTTTTACACTAAGGTCAACAGCTCGAACTAATCCAGTAACTGCATTGCTAGTACCACCGTATATACCCCAAAGTGTATTTTGATTATTTACAAATGATGTAAACGAGGTGTCATTATAACTTATCACATTTGTTCCATTATAATTAACTACCCAAGTACCTGTAGCACTAGGAGTATAAGTAATAGTTACAGTTTGCCAAGAACCAGTTGTTACAGAAGTACTACTTGTAGCCGCAATAGTATTTGAACCATAATTTGTATATAATTGAAAAATAGGTGTAGAGGGAGCAATTCTTAATTCTACAGCGCCACTTTGGTTTGTCAACCCACCATTTGCATCAAAACTGGTTGTAGGATCAGTTACACCAAAATATGCACATATACTATTCATATTAGTTCCTGTAATATAAAACTGAAATGTTAATGTAAATCCATTTGTTTTTTGTAAAGCATAATTAGAATAACAATAATGTACATCGTTAGCTACGGATATTAATGCTAATTGTGTACTAGGGTTTGTACCACTTAAAACCATATTGGTAACATTTTGAGTTCCATTAAGGTTCATCTTTTGGTACCAATTATTTGTATTCACAACGTTGATATTGTTTGACATAGCTTATTATAATATAAACTTTTAAAAAAAGTTTAATCAAAATCAAAAATAAAAACTTTAATTAAATTAATTTAAATAATTTAATTAATTTTTAAGATGATTTATGTGTAAAATATTGTATTTAGCTTTGTTTGCTTAATAAATATTGAATTGCACTTAATAAATATGGAACTAAACGTTCGTGTTTAATATTTTTATAAACTTCTCCACTTTCAATTTGCGTGTATTCAGATACTGCTTCTGGTACTAATGCTTCTACTTCTTGAGCAATAAATCCTATATCGCTAGTATTTCGTTTTTCTTCATTAAAAATGTCTTCTCGCCAATCGAATGTTACAGCTCTTAACCGGGATACTATTTCAAGTGCTTTTAACGTTTCTATTGTTTCTATGTTCTTTTTCAAACGACGATCTGACAAACTTCCAAACGAAATGATATCTCCTGTACATGTCAAATTTCCAGTACTTGTAAATAGCGCTGCGTTATTTAAATGCAACATACCAGATGGACTTGTCGTACCAATACCTACATTACCACTTTTTAGTGTCATTGTTTCAGAATTATTTGAAAACATATGCAATGTACTTGTCGCACCTGCGCCTAATTGAAGATACATATCTTTATCAAGACTAGAACTACTATTTCTTATTACTCTCATATCAGCATATTGATCATTAGTCGCTGTATCAAAACCAGTTGTACCAGAACTGCCGGTAATAGTTAATGTACCTGTGAATCTTCCTGTTCCAGTAACATCTAAGGTATAACTTGGACTTGCTGTATTAATACCTAAGTATCCATTATTACTTGCACCATTTGTAAAAATACTTAAATTACCAGTATTACCAGCAATAATTCTACTTTGATAATCTCCCCCACTTGTACCAAAATCTATATAACTCCCAGCAGTACTATTTAATTGTATAACAGCATATGTACTAGGATCAATACCTAAGTGAATACCGGCGCCAATTGGTGAAACCGGTATACTACCAGCTACGTGCAAAGAAGATCCTGGACTTGCAGTGTTGATACCTGTATTACCATTATTTGATAAATATATTCCGCCACCTTTACCAAAATTTTCTATTGCTATATAATTAGCTGCATTGTTAGATCCTACATAATTGTAAGTTACTGATCCAGAATTTCCAATTGATAAACTTTTACCAAAATAAGAATATGACACGCCTGTAGATAGATTAGGTGTTAAAAATGATGCAACTGCTGATCCATTAAGAGTACTATTATTAGCAAATACACAAGTAGGAACGTAATTTGTATTATTTGTTCCAGCAGCATAAATTGTTCCAGCAACATCTAATGTGTAAGCTGGACTTGCTGTATTAATACCTACATTACCACCAGTAGTAAAGATACTACCTACAGTATTAGAGTTACCAAGTGCGAGTAAATTGCTTGTAATTCTAGCTGTTGCAATAGTACTTGTAGTAACGTTAGCATTTGTAATTTGGGCACTGGCAGTTGTAATACCAGTGCTTGCAATTAAAGTTGCTACGCTAGCGTTAGTTGCTGTTACATTTTGCAAAGTGGATAATCCAGTTGCAACAATTGTTCCGATTGAAATATTTGTATTTAATATATTTGTACTTGTAATATTAACAGTAGTTAAAGTACCTCCTACAATTAAATTACCGGATAAACTTAAATTAGCACCAGTAATAGTAGAGGCAGATAATGTACCAGCACTAATTGTTGTAACAACAATGTTTGGTATAGTTGCAGTTGTAGATGCCAAGTTGGCAGTACTAATTAATCCAGTGTTTAACAAAGATGCTGTTGTAATACCAGTGCTTGCAATGAGTACACCAACACTAGCGTTAGTTGCAGTTGCATTAGCAAAAGCTGATAACCCAGATGCATTGAAACTACCAGTTGTAATACCAGTGCTTGCAATGAGTACACCAACACTAGCGTTAGTTGCAGTTGCATTCGCAAGAACTGATAATCCAGATGCATTAAGACCACCAACACTAGCGTTAGTTGCAGTTGCATTAGCAAAAGCTGATAACCCAGATGCATTGAAACTACCAGTTGTAATACCAGTGCTTGCAATGAGTACACCAACACTAGCGTTAGTTGCAGTTGCATTCGCAAGAACTGATAATCCAGATGCATTAAGACCACCAACACTAGCGTTAGTTGCAGTTGCATTCGCAAGAATTGATAATCCAGATGCATTGAAACTACCAGTTGTAATACCAGTGCTTAGATTTAAAGTAGCTGCTGTTACACTGGTAATTTCTGCATTAGTAATATAACTAGTACCAGCAACTCTTAATTTTCCACTAATACCAACACCTCCAGCTACAACGATAGAAGCAGAAGTTGTAGAAGTAGCTTCTCGTGTACCAATAACTGAAATATTTTCTAATTGGAATGTATCTCCTGTTAAAGACAATTGTTTTTCGCCTAAATGAATAGTATTTCCAGATAAATATAGATCTCTCCATCTTTGTGTAGCAGATCCGAGATCATATGTTATATTAGATGATGGAACTAGATGTCCTCCAACAGTACCAGATCCGGATACAAAAGATCCAATAGAAGAATTTGTACTTGATAAATTAGTAATTTTAGCAGATCCAGCTGTAATACCAGTACTTAGATCGATTGTACCAGCACTAATGTTAGTAGAAATAGAATTTGTATTTACTAATGTACCAACACTTGCAGTTGTAATGTTGGCATTAGTAATTTTAGCAGATCCAGCTGTAATACCAGTACTTAGATCGATTGTACCAGCACTAATGTTAGTAGAAATAGAATTTGTATTTACTAATGTACCAACACTTGCAGTTGTAATGTTGGCATTAGTAATTTTAGCAGATCCAGCTGTAATACCAGTACTTAGATCGATTGTACCAGCACTAATGTTAGTAGAAATAGAATTTGTATTTACTAATGTACCAACACTTGCAGTTGTAATGTTGACATTAGTAATTTTAGCAGATCCAGCTGTAATACCAGTACTTAGATCGATTGTACCAGCACTAACATTTGTTGCTAATAAAGTAGCGACTGTAGCAGTTGTAACAGTGGCATTGTTGATAGTTGCCAAACTAGTTACATTAATGCTACCAGAAGTAATATTTGTATCAACTACATTTGTAGTAGTAATATTTACAGTTGTTAAGGTACCACCAATTACTAAATCTCCTGATAAACTTAAATTAGCACCAGTAATTGTTGTACCAATTAACGTACCTGCGGAAATAGTTGTTGCATTTACATTTGTAATTTGTGCACTAGCAGCTGTTATACCGGTACTTGCAACAATTGTGCCTGTACTAATGTTTGTTGCAATAGAATTTGTATTTACTAATGTACCAACAGATGCAGTTGTAATGTCTGCATTTGTAATTCGAGAATTATTCATTGCAACATTTCCAGTTGTATAAGACAATGCGCCTCCAGATTCAGATAGCCATTGAGAACTAATATAAACACTACCATTTTGATATAAATTACCTGTAAAATTAATATTACTAGCTGTTATACCGGTTACATTAAGAGTTCCAACGCTAACGTTTGTAGCAACAGAATTTGTATTTACTAATGTACCAACAGATGCAGTTGTAATTAAAGCATTAGTAGCTGTTATATCGGTTACATTAAGACCACCTGTAGAAACGTTAGTTGCAGTTGCATTAGCAAGAACTGATAATCCAGATGCATTAAGACCACCTGTAGAAACGTTAGTTACAGTTGCATTAGCAAGAACTGATAATCCAGATGCATTAAGACCACCTGTAGAAACGTTAGTTACAGTTGCATTAGCAAGAACTGATAATCCGGTTGCATTAAGAGTTCCTGTAGAAACGTTAGTTGCAGTTACATTAGCAAGAACTGACAATCCGGTTGCATTAAGACCACCAACACTAACATTGGTCGCAGTTACATTAGATGCATAGATTGTACCTGTTGTAAGTCCTGTTGTGATTCTAGCAGTTCCTGCTACATCTAATGTTTTTGATGGTGAACTTGTACCTACACCTAAATTACCCATTGTATAAAATACATCATTTCCATTAGTATTCCAAATTTCAGAACCACTGTAGACACTATTATTTTTGTAAAAAGTACCAGTAAAATTAATGTCACCAGCAACATCCAAGGTATAACCAGGAGCTGTTGTTGCAATACCAATTTTTTGTCCTACAATCATTTTTTTTGCTACAGATGCATCTCCCATACTAGACAAAGCTCCACCATTTGAAAAATTTGTAAAAGATGTTCCATTTTCTGCTACTATTCTAGACGCACCACCTATTTTTAATACATTTGAATTGTATATTATATCTGTTGTTGCCAAAGTATCACTGGAATTTGCATATACTAAATTGTTTGCTATAAATGGTCCAGATGTATTATTGATAACACCTGTAGTAACACCTAATGGTGTACTGCCAGGTGGAGCAGTAGTACTTGCTCTGTATCTAATGACAGTTGTACCTGATGTATTAGTATTCAAATATTGAATTTGCCCAATACCTCCTTCTTTATTAGCAATACTAAATTGAACACCTGTTATATCACCTGTAAAACTAGATGTGATTACCCATCCAGTTGGTTTGTACAAACCATTGATTTCCCATACAGCATGTTTAGCATCAGTATCTGATATAGTAACGTTAATCATTGCCTTAAAAGAATTACAAATGGAATCATCAAAAGAAAAATCCGTAATATCAACAAATGAATTTTGATTATTTGCTAAAGCTGCTTGTTGCTCAAAGATAATATCAGCTAAATTGGGAGTAATTCTAACATTATTAACAACAGTATGACCCGTAACATACGTATCAAATGTACTCAATGATCCCTTGTTAATGATAGACCCACTTGTTGCACCAGCCGGTTGTGTGGAATTCTCAATAACAATTTGTGTTTCAAAAACTTGCGCATCTAAGTTATATGACATTTTTATAATTATTACTTAGAAATTAATTTTATCATTAAATTACGGTAATAAAAGATTAAAATATCTTTTACATAATAAATTCAGATTGTTTTATCATATGAATATTACATTTATCGACAAATGCGTTATAAACGCACTAAATAAAAATTATAAACGTACTAAATAAAAATTATAAACGCACTAAATAAAAATTATAAACGCACCAAATAAAAATTATAAACGCACTAAATAAAAATTATAAACGTACTAAATAAAAATTATAAACGTACTAGATAAAAATAAAAAAATGTTGTCCGTGTAATTTTTTATTTTTATAAACAGTAAAGTGTTTTTATTTAATTCTTAATATTTATCAAAATTTTTTCAAATTCTGTTACAAATGATTTTATATGAAAGCGCGATTTATCCATATGTTTTAAATATTTATGTGCCCGTCTTATTAAACGATCAGAACATAACATATTATAAACTTGAACATTAATAAGACTATAATCAGTAGAAGATGCCGTAAAATAAAGTGGATAATCCTTTCCTAACAATTCAACTACAGCAGGGTGTTTATTAACTATTATAGGCGTAGTCCTTACTATACATTCTATAATTGTATTTACAGCTGATGCGTCTACTAAATTTATGTAAACTATGTTTTCAGTCATTAATTTATCATACTCATCATTCTGTAAATATTCTAAAAATGAAATACTAGATACCTTTTTAACAATATCATCATAAAAATGTTTACTCCAATTGTTATACAATTCTTCATGACAATTTTGACTTACATTTCCACTTGCATTTTGAATACATTTATTTTGACTTACATTTTGACTTACATTTTGACTTACATTTTGACTTACATTTTGAATACAGTTATTTTGACTTACATTTTGACTTACATTTTGACTTACATTTCCACTTGCATTTTGGCTTGCTAATAAATCAGTGTATTCTAGACTAGATTTTAGATTTTTAAGTATATTTTCAAGAGGATAATAATTATTCATACCTTTACCTCGTAAGGCTATTTTTTTTATGTTATCAGTTTTTGTTTTGTATAAGGTGCAAGTTTTGTTTCCGGTAAATAATCCATATTTAAAAACTGTAGTTTCTGGCAAAGTTATATTATAAAAAGAGTAAACATTACGTAACCACCCACCTATATGAATAAGCTGTTTGTTTGGGTTTTTATAAAATTCTGTATAAGAAAAACATTTTACATTAGTATCAGTGGGGTGTGTTAATGCGTATACAGGAACGTGACTTAAATTCTTAGAACTCAATTCGTTTTCAAATTGTGTTTTTAGATATTCTGATAATACAAAAATTCCACGACAAAACGGCAACGATTCTATAAAATTTGGCGAATTTAATAAATTGTGACAATTATAGCCACTAAATGATGTATCAAACGTATGATGTACAAATCCTATCCACGAATTATGATAAGGTATTATTTGCAATACTTTGTTTACATCTTGATTCCAATGAAAAGTCCTATCTACATATAAATCCAACAACATTTCAGAATTACTATTATGTAAACCTTGAATATGTTTATAGACATATTGCCACCCTGATCTATGTGCACCTGAATAATCATTTTGATCAATGTATTCTAAATTGAATAATCCACGATCATTACTCTGCAACACATTTTGTTCTTTATTAATATTATGATTAATAATCCATTTCCATTCATCAATATAATTGTATTCTTTATTCAGAGTAAACATTTTTTCTTTCATTCCGTAATTATATTCGGAATTGATTGATCCAGTCAAATGATAAGATACTATACTTGTAATTACATTTCTTAAATTATCATCCCTTATTAGTCTATAATTTGTAAAACCGTGACCATTCGCAAAATTTGTTATTGTTTCAAATGTAGTTTCGATAATTTGATCAGTACCTTGATTTATATTAATATTTTTTGTACGTTTACCTGTCTTGATTATGTCAATCAAGTACCTTATATTTTTCAAAAACATTTTACCAAACAAATTTGTATTAATATGTAATAACTTTTGATAAATATTTTGTCTAAATTCACTTTGTTTATCTAATTTAAAAATGGTCGCTTGTACAATACTATTATCAAATTCAACAGGTACCAATTTTTCATTAACTGTTAATTTATATGACCATTTCCATTCTATTTCTAAAAGTAAATTATGAATTTTTCTAGTAGAATAAATTGGTACAAATGGAATCATATTATATATACAATACAATACAGAATGAAAACGCATAGGTATACAAATGTCTAACAGTCTCATCATTTCATTCATTTGATCGTTTGATAATGGTATATCGATATTAACAATTTTACCATCTATTTTATCATCTGTTTTATCATCTGTTTTATCATGTGTTTTATCGTAATTTTTATCATCTGTTTTATCATCTGTTTTACCATCTATTTTACCATCTGTTTTACCATCTATTTTACCATCTGTTTTATCATCTATTTTACCATCTATTTTATCATTAATTAAACTATTAATTATTTCATTAGCCATAACGATGTCATTTTCATTAGAGTTAGTACTATTTGTATTAAATGGTATAAAAACTATCCCGTAATTGTTTTTCAACCCCCATTTTATAAATTGTATTATACCACGTTTTACTGTTTGAAATTCTTTAATATAGTTTTTATTATAAAAGTGCCTTGATAGACAAATACCCATAATACGACGATTCGCCTTTATTTTATTTATATTATCCACATATTCTGTGTATCTGGTATCTTTGGTATCTTTGGTATCTTTGGTATCTTTGGTATCTTTGGTATCTTTGGTATCTTTGGTATCTTTGGTATCTTTGGTATCTTTGGTATCTTTGGTATCTTTGGTATCTTTGGTATCTTTGGTATCTTT
>Ga0209246_10000229_pt1 | contig 25564 bp, 27 predicted proteins | sample LauGreSpBDMM15SN_2_FD_187560 | JGI IMG/M metagenome (GOLD analysis project Ga0209246, IMG submission 187560) | Freshwater lake microbial communities from Lake Michigan, USA - Sp13.BD.MM15.SN (SPAdes) (version 2) | ecosystem: Environmental > Aquatic > Freshwater > Lake | place: Lake Michigan...
GCCGTTAGGGCCGTCTAATATAAACCCAAATGCAACGGCTGCAGATCTGTCCAATAGTCCATTTAGACCAAAGAATGAATCGATCAATTATAAAATTATTCCTGCTGATCAGTTGATTGATCAGAAGCTCACTATGATGGCCTGGGCCTTGAACGAAAGTGTTAATCGCAAGGGTCAGCAAAGTGTACATTTAACAACCAAGGGTGTGCGTACTGTATTTGAAAACATTGGTCGTTATCGCCGTGCATACTTGAAAGAATATATTGGCGCACCCACTGCCGACTACGGTCATCCCACAGCACCTGGCGCACCAGCAAGTGCCACTGCCGGGCAAGGCAAACCACAAGGTTGGTTTGGTCGAGGACTTGATGCTATTGGCAGAGGTGTTGACAAAGTTGGCAACTATGTCAGCAATGTTGGACATAATGTTATTACCAAAGTCACAGCTGACAAACTCAATAACATGTGGAATCGTGCTGGTGAGCCATACGACAGTGACCGATTGTATCAGTTGTTGACCACCGAATGGGGTGTTCCAAAAGAAGTTGTTGGTAGTGTATACGGCAAGATGGGTATTCCTTACACAGCACCTGCTACAGTTCCCAATGGTACACCTGCACCGCAACCTCAAGGGGCTAACGGTGCCGCAGATTTGCAAACAGGTGACATCTATAACATTGATCCGTCAACTGGCAAACCATACGGAAGAAACAAACTTGCGGCTGACCTGGCTGCAAAACAAGCAGGTGCGGCACAAACATCTAATACACCTGCGCCCACACCAGGTGTAGCAACTGGCAGAATAACAAAGCCGGCCAATATGACGTCTATCACTAGCAATCCGGCAGCATTCAATGCTGCCAATGTAATGCAGATGAAAGGCATGGAAAAATATGCTAAACCAGCGGCGGCGGCAAAGCCTGCTAACTTTGGCGCTGGCAACTACGGCAAAGTTACACAAACATTCAAACCACCAGGCGCTCCCTCTGTGCCCACTGCTCCAAAAGCACCTGCTGATCAGGAATTAACATCTGTTGCTGAGACTATCAAGCAGGTGAAGAAGATGTTAGAAAATGTTGAAACACGCGACGATGTTACTTTTATTAAAAAATACATCAACAAGGAATTTCAACGCCACGGGCTAGTGTCTGAATCAGCACAGACACAACGCTCACACTTGCTGAACGAAGTTACCAGAATTGGTGCTTTGCGCAGAAGAAGCCACAGCCAACAGTTGGCTACATAACAAGGAAAACAAAATGGCAACATGGACAGATACACACGGACGAGCATGGCCACATGACGACGATAAAATGGGATTTGATGCATGGATAAGTGCAGATCCTGCTTTAACCAGAGAATGGGAAGCAGCATCGACTGAACACTCTAATTGGATGTTAGCTAATCCAAATGTACCTCACAGCGAAGCAAATGGTTCTGCCGCAGCCATATTCCAAAGATGGATGGCCTACGCGAATGCATTTTAAACATTTCTGAATCACACCTTAGGACCGGTACTTGTTACCGTAGTGTGTAGGCGGCTGCTGCCTACAGCGAGCGATTCGCTACCGTAAACTGTAAAGTGAGCTATATAATTGTATGATCAATTATAACGACGTTCGTCATCTACATCTCGAACCATCATCTCTGTGCAACGCCAGATGTCCATTGTGTCCAAGAAATCATTACGGAGTTAACCGCGAAGATCTTGGATACACTGAACACAATATGACACTGATTGAATTTAAGCAAATATTCACTGATGCATTCATAAAACAACTACGCGAAATCAACTGCAATGGTAACTTTGGTGACCCTTGTATGAATCCTGAGCTGATTGATATTTTTAGATATGCCAGAAGCATAAACCCACGCATAGTACTCAGCATCTGCACCAATGGCGGCATGCGTACTAAAGAATTTTGGGCTGAACTTGGAGCAATGAAAGTTGATATAATTTTCAGCATAGATGGACTAGAAGATACCAATCATTTGTATCGACAAGATGTAAACTGGAATATTTTGATGCGTAATCTAGATGCTTACATTGAAGCAGGCGGGAGACCAAATTGGAAGATGATTGTGTTTGATCACAACCGACATCAAGTTGAACAAGTCAAGGCTCTTGCTATCAGCAAAGGAGTGCTGGACTTTACATTCTGGGATTCGGGTGAAACACCACATGGCAGAAACTCTGGACCAGTATATCAGAGAGATGGACAACTAAGTCATGTCATTGGTAAGTGGACCGGTCCTACTGAATACAATGTACACGAAGATAATTTTAGAAGATTGCTTAAAGATCCGGTGCCGCACAAACTAGTAGAGTTTGATCCAGATTCAATAGAAATTGAATGTTTTACCAAAAAAAACAGTAGTATTTACGTGACATCAACAGGCCTGGTATTTCCGTGTTGTTTCTTGGGAAATGCCACAGAATCATTTGGCCGGCCATACATGACCAATCTTGAACAGGTATACCAATTAATCAAAGACCACAATGCGCTAGAGCACGGTCTACAAGCAACAATGGCATGGTTTACCCGTGTAGAACCCAAGTGGCAAGGTAAGGAGTCCAAAGAACGACTCTTCATGTGCGACAGCAATTGTGGCAAGGTATGGGTAAACGATAGAAATCTTGCACAAACCAATAAATCAGTAGTTGCATAATTGTGAAAACATTAATAGATCAAACCCGCGAATTTATACAACACCACAAAGATATTTGTATACCAATGATTTTATCGCCTGTGCAGGACGAGAATCTCGTAGACTGGATCATGAAGGAAAGTCGGCTACCGTGGCTAGAGCTCCGTGGTCTCGATCCTCCCTATGCAGAAATGCTAGCCGAAGCTGGTCAACTACGACATAGATTTGTGGATCATCGCGGCGAAAATGGCACAGGATGGCTGAGTTTGTGCATACATGGCATCAGTGCAGAACATACAAACAGTGCTGCCAGCTATGGATTAACTGACGACACAGCAGCGTTTACCTGGACCAACATTGAAAAAGATTGTCCAGTCACTGTTGATTTTTTTCGTAATCACTTTCACTACGTTAAATTTCAGCGTGTGAGATTTATGCTACTACAACCCGGTGGTTTTATAGAGCCACATGCGGACAACGACAATTATCATGTTGGAGGTGCCATCAACATAAGTTTGAGCAACCCTGCTGGATGTAGATTGACCAGCACAGGTGGTACTGTACCTTTTAGAGACTCTGGTAGTATGTTTTATTTTAACACATCATATGAACATGCGGCATTCAACGACAGTGACCAAGATCGATTACACATCATAGTTCACGGACAGCCCGACATGTTCTATTGGCAATCTATTATTTTAAACAGTTTCAAGGACCAGTTAAATGAGCAAAGTTGAATCTCTAGATATTATCACTGCCGACGAGCTCAAATGGCTGCAAGAAGACATGGCTCGGAGAATTGAATCTGAAGGTGTTGACCGAGACATGCGCAAGGATCTAGCATACATGATATGGCATCTACCAGGGCGTAATATCATAGACCGAAGAGTAATTTTTGGCAAAGGCGATCCAGCCTTGGACTTGATTTCTAAAATTGTTCGTCGAAGGCTGGATCCTGCTAGTGTGTACTGCGGATACCAACGCCAATACCTACCGCATCATGTGCATGTGGATGATGTTACGTTAGGCCCAGACTATGTGAAAGCAAACAACTATAGTCTTGTGATTCCACTAATGGAGGATCCCAGTTTCAAAACTTTTGTATGGAAGAACGAGTTCGAATCATCACATGATTTAGAACTGTATCGTGTTGACTTTAGAAAAAATCACAGCACTGCTGTTAACATAAACAATCTGTCTGAGGAACACTGGCTTGATCACTGTAGCTGTAGTGTCAAACCAGAATTCACTGATTGTCACGAATTAGATGGTATATATCAATACAAGCTGGGAACAGTGGGCATGTTTCCCAGAATACAAATGCATGCCAGCAACAATTGGCTAAGAAGTAAAAAATACACCTACAAAGACCTAGTCATTATCCATGTCACGTGAACGCACTACAGTTCCAAGATTTTCTAATATAATCGACTGTCCCAGATCACGTACTTGATTCAACCAAGTGCGATTGATTAATTTGCTCCATTCTTTCCCGTAAAAAAACATCATCCAATCCATGCTGAACAAATTACTGGTCCATATGTATGCAGTGCCTGGCAGGCTATGCACACGATCCAACAACTGTCGCTGAGCCAGCAGTTCCAATAAATTACACTTGATGTATTCTACATCCAATTTGATCCAGCGTTGCCAAGCATTGTAAACTTGTTCACGAGTAAATCTGTCTCTTAGAAACCAATCAACATTTCCATCAATGCCCAAGTGTGAAAAATAACAAGGTTGCGCCTCTGGATGTTGTGCCATAAAACTATCAAACACTGACTGAAAATTATCAAGATTTCCGTCCCAGGCGCTACGTAGATGTTTTTGCCAGTCAATTGCTGTGCCACTGATGTCAAATAAAATTATTTTACAATCAACGTCAAATGCTGGTTGAGCAACAATCATTGCCGGCTTGATTCCGCCGCAAACTCCGGCAAATGTTTTTATACTGCCAAAGTCTCCGGTCACTTGTAAAAACTGTTCAGTATTGAGCACATAAAACCCACGATCAAGTGACTCGTCTGCGTATCTCATGTAGTCAAGAAATTGTGATATGCCACCATGCACATCAGGGCGGTAGGTTGTGTCAACAATGAATTTTCTTATGTCTTCATGACTGTGATCAACATAGCTGTACATTTTTTGATTGCGCACATACTCTGGCACATTTACCAATTTATGCCCTTGACTGATTGCCCAGGCCATGTATCGCTGTGCAAAATTGTCGTGGTCTACCGGGTGTGAAATAATATTATCATTGTCTGCCGGGTGAATCCACCACGGTGTGTAATCATCGTGCACATTGGTATCGCTACGATGCACTGCAGGTGAATCAACCGAAGTAATGCCAGGCAGTGATACCAGCGACTGACCAAATTGTTTGTAGGATTTTATGTTTATACAAAAAAACTGTGGGTGTAGATGATAATATCCGTGACGAGAAATAATATGACCGGCCAGTGGCGAAGCATTTTCTTTACAATGATCAACAATTTTTTGCATGATTGAATTGTCAAAAACCATGTTACCCGAAGTAATAACCACTGCCCATTCACAATGCTCTGGCATGGTCAACAGTGCATGGTCAACATCTTTTGTCTCAACCCAATAGTTACTCTTGTTTGATTCTATGTCTGCTAAACGAAATCTAGTGAAATCCATCATTCGAATGGCCAAGTCTGCCCAGTCTACGGTGCTGTTGTCATACAGTACAACCGCTATATTATTTTCCAATGACATCAAAATCCTTTAAGTAAGAGTGTATCATATTTAATAGAAAGAAGTTCGTATGCAACTAAATCTTACATTTCACGTTCAGTCACAAACAATTCCAATGATAATTGACTTGCTTGATAATGCAGGAGTGAGAGCCTGGGCTGAACATTGCACAAAATTACCCAATGTTCGAAAAGTAGTCCGACAACCACTTCCTGGCTATCCTGTACTCGGCGCAGAAGATCATGCCCGCGCCTGGCAACACCAGCAACAAGTACAACAGGAATTGTCAGGATCAACCACTCCTATTCCGTTGTCAGTCACCAGTGCTGACCAAGTTACACAACATCACTTGAATGTATGGCATCGTTGGTTTACAGACGAAACTAAAAAGATTGATCAGGTCCTGGCGTATGAGGAAATGGCACACGAATACCATTGGTTGCACGAGCTTAATCAGGTTGTGCATATATGGGAAAGATTTTTAACTGAATGGCCAAGAAATACTTTTGTGTCTGAATACAGCATAGAACTCAACCTTTGGCCAGAAACTTCTGCTCACGGATTTCCAACAATTCCCAGTGTAGATCTAGAACCCTTTGTAGATTGTCATAGTTTTCAACAAGCAGATTTGATATTAGATCAAGCAATTCATGGCAAATCAACCATGCAGAGTTTTCTAGATAACGATGATCCAAAACATTGGGACACCACTGGACATCATCTCAGCCACGGGGGGTGCAAATTAGTTACATCCACCAATCGTAGTGCCATATATCAAAGCAACGAGTTTAAACAATGGATGGCCAATAACAACGTAGACTACCAAACCGTGTTGGGTGATTTTCCATTGGGTCAGATTAGAAACAAAGATCAGGCACTATTAGATTTGATGGCTAGTCCTGCTTTCCGCATTGACAGCACAAATGTAGACTTTGAAATTGTACTTTAAATGAATAGAGAATCCAAGTATTATTGCAAGTGGGCCGATGCAGGTCTGGCCTTGCACAACCGAGGTGGCGCATTGTTATGTTGCCAAAGCAGAACTTATTTGCAAGATGAAAACCAGCAACCAATTTACTGGCATACTCATACTTTAAAAGATGCATGGGAAAGTCCGACCAGGCGCGAAATCCAAGACTCACTTGATAACGGCATTCAGCATCCCAGTTGCAATGCCTGTTGGGATGAAGAAAATGTTGGCGGCACTAGTAGACGAATGCACCACCTGCGTGATGATAACATTGTTGTCCCAGAAGATTCTACTACACCAATGTTGATGGATTTAAAGCTAGGTAACTTGTGTAATCTGGCTTGTAGAACTTGTAATCCTGACGTTAGTAGTAAATGGTACGCTGATTGGTGGCATGTGATTGATCAACATACCAACCAATTCAAAGACTACAGACAATATCTAGATGCAAGGTATCTAACAGGCAAACTTAGCTATGCTGCCAACAATGAACAACTATGGTCTAGTTTAGCAGAGTGGTTTCCCAAAGTACAGTATGTGGACATTTACGGCGCTGAACCAATGATGATTGACAAATTGTTTGATGTATTACAATCAAGCATTGACCAAGGCAATGCTGACCAACAGATATTGCACTTTAACTCCAATGGTACTATTTGGAATCAGGCACACATTGATATATTGAGTAAGTTTAAACAGGTGTATTTTGATGTTAGTGTTGATGGGTTGTATGATCATTTTGACTACACACGATACGGTGAATCATGGGCTACCATAAGTTCAAATATTGAAAAATATGATAACTTTAAAAAAAAATACATGGGCAAACATAACGTGAGCATATGCATTACTGTGAGTATTTTAAACATGTACTATGTTGATGAAATATGGAAGTATTTCCAAGATCGAGGCTGGCATTGCCATTTCAATATTGCACACATGCCTAGACACGTGAATGTAAAAGCCATACCTGTACATGCTAAGAAACAAATTGAAAGTAAATTATCACAGTATCAGGACGAAACATTTCAACGCAACGTGGCGCCGCTTATATCTTACATGAACGAGCCCGTACTCAAGGATGGCGACTGGGAGGAGTTTATACGAGTCACCAACGGACTAGATGCAAGACGTAAACAAAAGTTTGCATCTACATTTCCAGAATTTTACAACATCATCAAGAACGACTGGCCACAGGAGTAACATTTAGTGTTAGTCCCAATAGACACGAGTACCTAACTTGGTCAGTGCGATTCCATCCTTCGTGATAGGTATCATTGCCATTGGCATGAAACCAGCCGCCGCCAAACTCAGTTGACATTCTAAATGGATTATCTCTTTGTGCTGACGTATAAAAATAAGAGCTGATATCAGGATTGTCAATGGTACTAAAATACACCATTCCGGTTGCTACCAATAGTCTGTAGTCTGTATGCATTACATTTACAAACCCTGGCATGTCTTTGGTAAACTCACCATGAAAAATAGTTTTGTTACACATCTGATCAGCATTCATCATATATTCAACATCAAATCCAGGAATGTGTTCAAACAGATAGTTTACAATTTGTCGTTTGAGTTCGTCAGAAGAGAAAAAATTAGAAATTTGCCATAATATCTTGCTATGAGCACTAGGAGGGCAAACTTTAAACCTTACTGCGGTCCACTTATGTTCAGGCCACATCGAAGTCTCAACTGGTGGCACCCAATTTTCGTTTTCTAATTCAGCAATCACATCCTCGGTCCGATAGGGCAAATTAACCTGAAGTCGAAATACTCTAGGTTGCGGAGACGGGGCAAACGTTAATGTGATATTTGGGGTCATACTATATTTACATTAGTTTAATATGGTAAAACAGTATTTGACTTTGCTCTAGAGCAAATGTATAATAGAAAAACAAGGAGTATTTTATGTCACAACCCAAAACTTTCAATGGCGATCAAAAGATCAAACTCGTGCAAATTATCAATGAGGGCATGCAAGTCATGCATGAAATTGATACATTACAAGGTGGTCTCAATGACACCATCAAAGCTGTTGCAGAAGAACTTGAAGTCAAACCTGCTATTCTTAAAAAAGCAGTCAAGTTAGCACACAAAGCCAGCTTTGGTCAAGAGAAACAAGACCACGAAACACTAGAAACAATTTTAGAAACCGTTGGCAAAACTCTATAAATATCTGTCTCAACAGCGAGTCGCTCACGTTAAGAGCATGAATCACGGCTTACCGGCCACAAACGGAGACTATGAGTTATATTGACGCACTTTTTGATCGTGAACACGATCGCATTCATGTAGTAGAACGTCGAGATGGCGTGAGGAAATACCAAGAGTATCCTGCCAACTACATCTTCTACTATGACGATGCCCGAGGCAAGTTCCAAAGCATCTACGGCACACCTGTTAGTCGTTTCAGTACCCGCAACAACAAAGAATTCCGCAAGGAAGTCAAAATGCACTCCAGCAAGCAATTGTACGAGAGTGATATCAACCCAATCTTTCGTTGTTTAGAAGAAAACTACAAAGACCAAGACGCTCCAGAACTCAATGTTGCATTTTTCGACATTGAGGTAGACTTTGACAAAGAGCGAGGTTTTTCGCCAGTGAGTGATCCATTTAATCCCATCACTGCAATCTCAGTCTACCTAAACTGGTTGGATCAATTGGTCACACTGGCAGTTCCTCCCAAAGGGTTGACGTGGGAGACTGCACAAGAACTAGTGAAGGACTTTGAAAACACACTGCTGTTTGAACGAGAAGAGGACATGATCAAAACATTCCTAGACTTGATTGAAGATGCAGATGTGTTGTCAGGATGGAACTCAGAGGGCTACGATATTCCATATACTGTGAATCGTTGCACTCGTGTGTTATCAAAAGACGACACACGCAAATTCTGCTTGTGGGGACAACTGCCCAAGATGCGCATGTTCGAACGCTTTGGCAGTGAGAATCAAACATATGACTTGGTTGGTCGTGTGCATATGGATTATATGCAACTGTATCGCAAGTACACATACGAAGAACGTCATAGTTATAGTTTAGATGCCATTGGTGAATATGAACTCAATGAGCGCAAGACACAGTTTGAAGGCACACTGGATCAGTTGTATAATCAACACTTTAAAAAGTTTATTGAATACAACAGGCAAGATACCTTGCTATTACACAAACTGGATCGTAAACTACAGTTCTTGGCTCTAGCAAGTGAACTGGCACATGCCAATACTGTGTTGCTCCAGACCACAATGGGTGCTGTGGCAGTGACTGAACAGGCCATTATTAATGAAGCCCATGAACGTGGCATGGTGGTACCCAATCGCAAGCAACGTCTTACAGATGATGACACACAGGCCGCAGGTGCGTATGTAGCTTATCCTAAAAAGGGCTTGCATGATTGGATTGGATCAGTCGACATTAACAGTCTGTATCCTTCGGCCATTCGTGCCATGAACATGGGTCCAGAAACTGTGGTGGGGCAACTGCGTCCCATCATGACTGACCACTACATTAAAGAAAAGATTGCCAAGGGTGCAAGTTTTGCGGCTGCATGGGAGGGCTTGTTTGGCAGTTTAGAATACACTGCGGTAATGGAACAACAACGTGGCACAGAGATCACCATTGACTGGCAAGATGGCACAGAAAGCACACACTCGGCAGCAGAGATTTGGACCATTATGTTTGATAGCAATCAGCCCTGGATCATGAGTGCAAATGGTACCATCCTTACATATGAGAAGAAGGGTATCATCCCGGGCTTGCTGGAACGTTGGTACTCAGAACGTAAAGAACTGCAGGCCAAGAAAAAAGAGGCCAAGGACAAAAAAGAAGAAGCATTCTGGGACAAGCGACAACTGGTCAAGAAGATTAACTTGAATTCGTTGTATGGTGCTATTTTGAATTCAGGTTGCAGATTCTTTGATCACAGAATTGGACAGTCAACTACCTTGACTGGTCGTGCCATTGCCCGGCACATGGATGCACACATTAACGAATGCATCACAGGCATCTATGATCACACAGGCGAAGCTATCATCTACGGTGACACAGACTCCTGCTACTTCACTGCTTGGCCAGTGCTGAAGAAGGAAGTAGAGGAAGGTCGTATGGAGTGGTCAAAGGAAACTGCCATTGCATTATATGACTCAATTGCTGAACAAGTTAATGCGAGTTTTCCAGGCTTTATGGAACAGGCATTTCACTGCCCACGTGAAATGGGTGCATTGATTGCGGCAGGTCGAGAACTGGTAGCGGATCGCGGATTGTTTATCACAAAGAAACGCTATGCGGTGAACATCATTGACCTTGAGGGCAAGAGACTGGACGTAGACGGCAAGAAAGGCAAGACCAAGGCCATGGGACTGGATCTAAAGCGCAGTGATACACCCAAGGTTATTCAAGACTTCTTGTTGGAAATTCTAAATAGTACATTGCATGGTGCTGACAGAGAGTCCATTGTGGCACGTATTCGTGAATTCAAGTACGAGTTTATGGAACGTCCAGGTTGGGAAAAAGGTAGTCCCAAGCGTGTGAACAACTTGACCAAGTATGCGGCAGAAGAAGCCCGCCTTGGCAAAGCCAACATGCCCGGACATGTTAGGGCCGCAATGAACTGGAATCAAATGCGTAGGATGAATGGCGACAATTACTCAATGCAGATTGTGGATGGTATGAAAACTATTGTGTGCAAACTCAAGTCAAACGCACTTGGCTGGACCAGCATTGGTTATCCTACAGACGAGCAAAGATTGCCCACTTGGTTTACTGAACTACCGTTTGATGACGGACTTATGGAAGCAACTGTTGTGGACCAAAAGGTTGACAACTTGCTAGGTGTGCTGGAATGGGATTTGGCAGCGGCGACCAACACAGAAAATACATTTACCAGTTTATTTGCATTCGAATGAAACTCAGCGACATTGTTTATTATCGTAACCATCTAGACAGCGTTAACACAGATGCTGTCAAGCACAATGCCATGCGTGAACTAGATGCCATGCGGCACGTGGTTGATCATGGCGGAGTTAAGATTGGCAATTACGCCGATCTAATCCATGACAAATATAGTTCAGCTGTGAATGCTGTTGCTGAAATGACCGCAGTCATGCATAATTTACGTGACGAGCTTGATTTGATAATTGAGCACCATACTGCAGAATACATGTCTGAGAGCACCAGAATGTACGAACAAGATATGTGTTGGGAGACTAATGATTATATTCTTGGGCGTAAACTGCACATTGACGATGCTAGCAATATAATGTTGCGTAGCAGGCTAAGAAATTATACTGACTGGCGGGTACCTGGGTTGATTATTCGTCCAGGATGCGAAACATTTATTGAAGATCTTGTGCCCCTAGACCCACTGTACATTGTTGACCATCACATGGATCTTATCGCACCTGGCATGGCAGGATTCAATGAAGTGTACAAATCTAGATTGCGTCCATACGTGATCAACGAAACTGATGAACACATACTCGGGTGCTTACCAGATGGCCAGTTTGGATTTGTGTTTGCCTACAACTTTTTCAATTACAAACCATACGAATTGTTGCAACGCTATCTGCAAGAGATGTATCAAAAGATGCGACCAGGTGGTGCAGTAATTTTAACATTTAATGACTGTGATCGAGGACATGGGGTGGCATTAGTGGAATCCAATTTCATGTGCTACACCCCCAAGCATAAAGTTATTAACTATGCCGAATCTCTTGGATTTGATCTCAGTCATGATCATACCGGACTTGGCGACGTAAGCTGGTTAGAATTTCGCAAGCCTGGAAAGATAACCAGCCTGCGAAGCGCACAACCTTTGGCAAAAATTATTTCAAAATAGCTTGCTAAATCTAAATAAACCCTGTATACTTAAACACTTAGGAGAAAATTATGAAAGACTGTCTATTAGACTTGGTACAACACACACACGATCTTGGTTGCATTGACCTTGTGAAGATTGTAGGAGACGAGAACACTACACAAATTGAGGGCCTTGCAGAAGATTTGAGCGTGGTGGTCAAAGGCGAATACAAAAATCCAGTGCCCGATTTTGTTGGCACGTTTGGTATGCCTAACTTGAACAAACTCAAAACGCTATTGAGCTTGCAAGAATACAAGGAAGATGCCAAACTTACTATCACACGCAAAACGCCTACGGAGCCAGATGGCATTGACTTTGTGAACAAAACAGGCGACTTTAAAAACAACTATCGATTTATGACATCAGGTGTTGTAAGCGAGAAGTTAAAGACCGCAAAGATGAAACCAGTGACTTGGCATATTGAATTTGAGCCCACAGTTGCTAGTATCATGCGATTGAAAATGCAAATGAGTGCCAACACAGAAGAACCAAACTTTCAGGTCAAAACTGATGGCACAGACTTGAAGTTTTACTTTGGTGATCATTCCACACATGCTGGCAACTTTGTGTTTCAACCTGATATAACAGGACAGTTGAAACGTGCGTGGGCTTATCCAGCCAAACAATTTGCCAGCATCATGGACCTGACTGGCGACAAAACTGTTCGCATCAGCGATGATGGTGTTGCACAAATCACAGTAGACTCCGGTGTTGCTGTTTACAACTATCTCTTACCAGCACAAAGCAAGTAATGACTGAGCCTGTAGTTCAAGACAACTTAACTGCCAAGCAGAGCGACTATGCTGTGTTCCTTCCGGCTATCTCGGGCTTCTACGCCACTTTTGTGGGCAAACAACGTGATCCTGTAAATGGACCATATGTAGATCCTGCTAGATTGCCGCAGGGACTAACTGACATGGAACAAATGAACTGGCTGAACAGTTCTAAAGGCTTGTTTCCTTACAAATGGTCGCTGTATTCTGGTGGTCATGCCAACTTGGACTTGAACAAGCCGGACTGGTCAGAGGACATGGTTCGTAATCGTGATCCTAACACTATCATGCTTGGTGACTCTGGTGGATTCCAGATTGCCAAAGGCTTGTGGGAAGGTGACTGGAAAGCCAATTCAGGCTGTGCCAAAGCACAAAAGAAACGTGAGTCTGTGTTGACTTGGTTGGACACTATTAGTAACTATGGCATGGGGCTGGATATTCCTACTTGGGTGGTAAATGATCCACATGCAAGTTCTAAATGTAAAATTACCACACATGCTCAAGCTGTGGCTGCTACTAAGTTTAACAACGAGTACTTTATCAAACACCGTCGAGGCAAAAATAATGGTGGTGCTAAGTTCTTAAATGTTCTGCAAGGTGCCACACATAGTGAAGCCGAGGATTGGTATCAAGAAATGAAACACTTCTGTGATCCTGCTGTGTACCCAGACCGTCACTTTGATGGCTGGGGTATGGGCGGACAAAACATGTGTGATGTACACCTGGTGCTCAAGCGACTGGTGGCACTACGCTACGACAATCTACTACAAGAGGGCCGCCATGATTGGATGCACTTCTTGGGAACCTCCAAGTTAGAGTGGGCCGTTTTATTAACTGTAATCCAAAGAGCCGTAAGAAAATATGTCAACCCACAATTCACTATCTCATTTGACTGCGCCAGTCCGTTCCTTGCCACAGCCAACGGACAAGTGTATTTTGAAAATGTCTACGAACATGGCCAAAAGTGGTCGTATCGCATGGCTCCTTCAGCCGACGACAAAAAATACGCCACAGACACACGCAAGTGGAGCCACGGAGTAGTTGCCGATGGCATCTACGATAATTGGGAAGATAGTCCACTAAGCAACCTGTTCAAGATGAAGGACATCTGTATCTACAAGCCGGGCGATCTAAATAAAATTGGCAAAGAAGGTAAAACATCCTGGGACTCATTCTCATATGCATTGCTGATGGGACATAATGTTTGGATGCACTTGACTGCGGTACAAGAAGCCAATAGACGTTTTGATGCAGGCTCACGTCCTGCCATGATGCAACGTCAAGGTGGTGACTATGCCAAGTTTGAGGACATTGTGGAAGCAATCTTTGCCGCACCAGATAGAGCCACTGCTGAAGACATAATCGAACAGTATGACTCATACTGGATGGAGATTGTGGGCACACGTGGCTTCAAAGGCAAAAAGGCCAAGAATGCCCGAACACAGTTCAAAGCATTGTTCAGTTTTGATGAGTCAGAAGTTGACACAGAACCCAATGACAGTGTACAATTAGACACCACAGCATTGTATCAACTGGAACAGGAACATCTATGAATAGAGAAGGCCACGAAAACATCAATTTGTTTATCGGACAAGAGGTAGAACATACTCCAGCACATGGACAAAAAACATTGTTTGTGGTGGGACTACAGGATGTTGATAAGATTTTAAAGATTCTTACCAATCACAAATCATATCTTGACACAGAGCGACACATAACCCATGTGTACTTTGGTGCCAACATGAGCTTTCCGCATCTGCTGGTCAATGACTACAGATGGCAGGACTGGGAAAACATGATTAAACCAGTGCTAGATGCCGGATATATGTGTACACTAGACATTGATATTGCGTGTGTGGAAGGTCTAGCAGAAAGCACATTGTGTGAATACAACAACTTTATCCCAATGATCTCGGCTAAAATTCCTTATATTCGCCTGCTCAACTATAACGCAACACTAAAGATTGATGACAAGGACTTTGATGCTACTAATCCTGGTGTATGGTGTCATAGCATACATACATTGCAAAATAGATCAAAATTTACCGCATGGTCTAAATACACAAAGGATGAATTGATTAAATGACAAATAAAAGTTTTTGCCCGGCACCATGGAACAGTTTTTTTATCAATCCCGCTGGGGCAGTAGAAAATTGTTGTGTGAGTCAAAACAAGTTGGGAAATATCAACGATGTGCCCGATATCAAGAAAATTATTTTTGCCGACAAGAACTTAAAAATTCAGCAAGACATGCTGGATGGAAAAACAATTGAGGGTTGCAAATGGTGTCACGACACCACACACAGCTTACAAAAAAGATTTTTTGATATATTCAAGGATGCTGACACCAATCCATTGTACACTGTTCCTGGACAATTTGAACTGGGATACATGGATCTTAGATGGCATAACACATGCAATCTAGCATGCATGTATTGTTCACCTACCCTGAGTTCTACCTGGGCTGATGAGCTAAAGCAATATCATAAAATTGAACGAGACAACAAGTCAGACTTGATGACCTACGTGCTAGACAATATACATACTCTCAAAGAATTATATCTGGCAGGCGGCGAACCGTTGATGTTGAAGGAAAACGAGATTGTATTGAGAGCATTGCTAGATAAAAATCCTGATTGTCATGTGCTTATCAATACAAATCTAACACAGATTAAAAACAATAAAATATTTGAACTAGCAACCAGCATGGAACATTGCTCTTGGTTAGTAAGTATTGATGCTATTGAAGATAAATTTGAATATATTCGATACCCGGCCGTGTGGTCTGAGTTCGCTGAAAACCTGCAGACTCTCAAAGGCCTAGTAGGACCCGATCGTGTGGCATTTAACATGGTGTGTATGAATGTAAATGCAGACACTGTTTGGGACGCTGTGGACTATTTGCTGGATGAAGGATTTTCTAACAAAACCATCACAATCGCATTGTACAACAATGGCACCTATCCAGGACCATGGGACGTGAAATACCTAACCAATGATCTTAGAAAAGCCACACTAGCACGTATGGATCAAAACAAATACAAACACATGCTGGGATGGCAAAATATTTGGGATTACATTACCAATCTTGGTGACACCGAATATATCAAAGAACTTGATGAGAGCACTTTGAAGAACCTGGATATCCTAGATACCAGGAGAAAACTTGACAGCCGCCAGGTGTTTCCGTTAGTATACACTAAACAAGGATGATGTATGAATCAAGAGCAACGAGATAAAATTGACAGGATTAAACAACATGCAGATAGAAAAATCTGGGTTACCTTCCGCAAAGAAGGCATCCACAAATACCCTGCTGCCGCAACTGATCCTGCATTGGCCACAGGCGATGAGTATGACGTGAGTTTTCTTGGTGTGCCTCACAGACACATCTTTCACTTCCGTGTGTGGATTGACGTGTTTCATAATGATCGAGACATTGAATTTATTCAGTTCAAACGCTGGTTAGAAAAACTTTATGCAGGTGGAACACTAGAACTAAACTTCAAAAGTTGTGAAATGATCTCAGACGATCTGTACCTGCAGATTGCTCAAAGGTATCCTGACCGAGCGGTCTGGATTGAAGTGGCCGAAGATGGTGAGAACGGCGCTTTGATCAAGTATGAAATTTCTCGCCCAAGTTTATCAATTGTAAATTAAAAGGAAAAGTATGGCCAAGCCTACAATCAAATCCAACCCACGTGTAACTGAAATATACGAGGACCTAGAAAAGTACCTAGAGTTCTGCCAGGACTATGGCTACCGCTACAACGAAGCGGACTTGTATAACTTCAAGAGTTATGCATTTCAGCAGTTCAACAAGTGGATGCTGGGCAAGAATGCCAAGAACATGTGGTGGGAAGATGCACGACGCTTTGCAGGATATCGTCCTGCATGATTCATGTGTTCTTTGTTCCGGGAATGTTTGGATCTACAATTGAGTACATCATGAGATCCTACAGCAATGAACTAACACCAGTCAATGGTAAAATTCTTGCTGATGGATCTATGCACTCATTTAGTAAATCTGCACATTTTAACAACATTGAACATATCAGTGATTTTTTTGAATCTGATAAAGTTGTTGAAGTAACTACTCCAACATACCCGTTTAAACAACAACACTTATCCGAGATACTAGAATACTTTAACAAGTACAACATTGTCAACCATCCTTGTATTCTTATTCATGCAACAGATGTAAAGGCAGCCGAGCTGAATATGTTATTTCAATATCATAAAATTTCGGCTGGCTTAGGACTTGGATTAGATATTTTTTGCAATGGCAATGAACATAACATCACAGCTTGGAATCCCAATTACACTCATTGGTCACAAATGCACCCATGGCAACTACGTGAATGGATCAGTTTATTTTATGTTCCGTGGTGCCAAGAGTGGATTGAATCTCCTAAGTGTGTTGATAGCAGATTTTTAACAGTAAAAAATACTGATTTTTTATTTGATACTGTAACTACCTCTAATAAGATTTTTGATCACTGCAAACTAACCCAAAAATCTGGGCTTGATAATTTTTTGTTGGCCTGGCAAACGACACAACAATACATTATTGATGAGTTTATGTTGTTAGATCGTATTGTGGAATGTTCTATTATCAACCAACCACTAGAGTGGCAACCAATCAACATCATAGCAGAAGCTATTGTTCAACAACGGCTACGAGCAAAAGGTTATGAGATTCGATGTGATGGACTTGACAAATTCCCAACTGATGCTATAATGTTTAATACACTACTAGAGAAAGTACCCCAATGAGAAAACTATACTACATGGGCTTAGAAAGTTACGAAGCCCGTTACACACTGCAACTAACAGAATGGAACCGACGTGTGTTTGATCGTCGTGGTCTTGACGTTGTGTATGTTCCCGGAACAACCATTGATAATAGCCAAGCTATTTCAGTAGGTCAAGTGCTGGACGCACATGGACGCAGTTATTTCGGCATGAGCCAGATGATGAACTTGGTTCAGATGATGAAGAATGGAGAGGTCACAAGTGCGGATGTTATCTACTTTGAAGACATGTTTCAGCCCGGTATCGAGAGTTTACCCTACATCCTTAATCAAGTTCCTGCTGATCAACGTCCTCGCGTGTATGTGCGCTGTCTTGCTCAGTCCATTGATCCTGATGACTTCGTACACGTATGGGGTATGGCAAAATGGATGGGACTCTACGAACAAATGGTTAATGAGTTCGTGGATGGAGTTCTCGCCACAAACGAAGAGATGGTTGCTCATATGCGCATTGCTGGATGGCGTGCTCCTATATATAATATTAGTGGCCTAGCATTTGGCAAGTCGGAAGTGCTAGAACGCATTGGTGGTGCAGAGAATATCCGGCCATTTGATCAGCGACCACGTCGTGTGGGATTTGCCGCACGGTTTGATCAAGAGAAGCAGCCAGGTTTCTTTATGGACTTGATTGAGATGTATGGCGAACTCACTACAGAGCCTTGTGAGTTTGCAATCTACAGTGGCGGGCCTTTGCGAAGCAACAATCAGGAATATGTTGAACGTGCTCGGCAGATGGAAGCTGAAGGCAAACTCAAGATCTATGACAACATAAGCAAGAACGAATACTATGCTCATCTCAACAATACTCGTGTGCTGTTTAATTGTGCTTTGCAAGACTGGGTCTCAAACACAGTTTCAGAAGCGGACACTCTTGGTTGTAATGTTTTATATCCTGCTTATCGCAGTTTTCCAGAAACCTTTGCCAACGATCCCAACCGCTTATATGTACCTTGGAGCATAGATGATGCTTATCACAAGATGCAAAACTTGTTGCGTGATCTGCATCACAACATGGGCTTGATTAGCGACTGGAACAACAGTACAATTGACCGTGTGATTGATATCATGCAGGGACAAGGCGAGCAATGGAACCGTGCAGGTAATCGTTATCGTGATCATACTGCTCACGAGAAGTATCAAGTTATAAAGATTGAAGAATGAGTAAAATTATTGTTACAGGTGCTGCCGGCTACATAGGCGGTCAAGTTAGTATAGCCTTGCGTGATGCAGGTCACCAAGTTATTGGTATTGATCTTGTGCCTGCACCAGCACACTTGGTAACACAGTTTACTAGATTTCATCAAACTGACTTTGCCAGCGATACTGCATTGCAAACTATTCTAGAACATCGTCCAGATGCTATCATACATTGTGCTGGAACCAGTTTGGTTGGTCCAAGCATTGATAACCCTCAAGAATACTACAACAACAATGTGGTCAAAACATTGAAGTTGTTGGATCTGGTGGTCAATAAACTATCCAGCACTAGATTCATATTCAGTTCAAGTGCGGCTGTGTACGGTGTTCCGTTTATGACCCCGTGTCATGAAGTAGATCCGTGCGAGCCTATCAGTCCATACGGCGAAAGCAAACTGATGATCGAGCAAGCAATGGCCAGTTATCATCGAGCATATGATCTAAACTATGTTGCATTCCGCTACTTCAATGCCTGCGGGGCTGACAGCACTCGGCGTCATGGTCAAGCACCTGGTGCCACACACATCATTGCTAGAGTGCTTGAAAGTATCAAGAATGATCAAGAGTTTACACTCAATGGTATAGACTACCAGACTAGAGATGGTACATGTATTCGCGATTATATCCATGTGGAAGATATTGCTTGTGCCCATGTATTGGCACTAGATACAAAAGTACCATCGGGTGTTTACAATCTTGGCAGCAACACTGGTGTTAGCAACAGAGAGATTATCACAGCCGCAGAAGCTGTTACGAGTAAGACGGTTAATGTAGTAACTGGTCCTGCTCGTGAGGGTGATCCCCCGGTGCTGACAGCTGACCCAGGTAAATTTACTGGAGTAGCCGGCGAGTGGAAGAAATACACTCTTACAGATACAATACAACACGCATGGAACTGGTACAATGTTTGACAAGATCCTGCAGTTTGAACGAGCACTAGCAGAGTTTACAGGTGCACCTTATGCAATCATGACCGATTGCTGTACCCATGCAATCGAGCTGTGCTTGCGATACGATCAGGTCAAGCACTGCAAGATGCAACCTTACACATACTTGAGCATTCCAATGACCATGCACAAGTTGGGCATTGAGTATGAATATCTTGATCATGCCTGGCAACGGTGGATTGGGGAATATCCCATACTCGAAACACGCATTTGGGATAGTGCTCGCAGACTCGAACAGGACATGTATCGCCCAGATACACTAACCTGTTTGAGTTTTGGACATGGCAAGCCACTCCACATTGGCCGTGGTGGAGCTATCTTGTTGGATGATGTAGAAGCATACGATACTATGCTAGCACAACGTTACGATGGCAGAGATTTGACCATCGCGCCGTGGGAAACTCAGCAGGTATTCAGAGTTGGATATCACTACAAACCCACTATTGAAGAAGCCATTCAAGGCCTTGCATTGTTAGAAGGTGTCAAGGCAAATCGGCCAACTCCCGTCCCAGTAGATTATCCAGATTGTAGAAAAATAACTATTGTGCCTTGACAACGACCTAAATATATTATATAATAACACAATGGCAATCCACTGCCTTACATCGGAGATTATGATTGAAAACAGAATTTGCACCACATCCAGTGTTTCACTCGGATACAAAAAAGAAATTTATACCAGACCGCCCCAGCGATACAGTCACAGACACATCGGCAATTACAACAGCAACTGAAATTATGTCAGACAAAGATTACAAAGAAGGTTACCTAGGCGATGCTATTCGCTTTAAAATGAAACGTGACAACAAACGTTTTTGGGCTGGCGACAACGTAAGTGACTATCTGCACGATGGTGATCGAGAACGACTGATTGACGAAGCCGCAGAAGCATTTGAAATTGTGTTAGATCGTTTGCTTATTGATCGTGAGAATGATCCTAATAGCAAAGGTACAGCTCAACGTTTAGCTAAAATGTATTTTAATGAAATAATGGCAGGAAGATATGAACCAGAACCAGATGCAACCGCTTTCCCCAATGACTCGGCAGATCGATATGAAGGAATGCTTGTGGTGCGTAGTGAGCTTCGCAGTATGTGCAGTCATCACCACCAACCTGTCAGTGGCGTTGCTTATATCGGGATTATTGCCGCTCAAAAGCTCATTGGCCTTAGCAAGTATACTCGTATTGCTCAGTGGTGTGCTCGTCGTGGCACACTACAAGAAGAACTTGCTAATGACATTGCCCGAGAAATAATGCGAGTCACAGATGCCACAGATGTAGGTGTTTATGTGCAGGCTGTACATGGGTGCTGTGAGAATCGTGGTATCATGGCACACTCTAGTCTCACACAGACCACAGTGCTTAAAGGTGCTTTTAAAGATGATCAAAGCACTAAAAAAGAATTCTTTGACAATATTAAACTACAACAGGACTTTGCCCCAAGATGAGATACGAAACACTAGAAGAGGCAGCGGCAGCAGGTGCCGCACCATGGAGTGACGAAGCCACAGAACATTCAGACTATCACGTGGCTGTGTTCCGTGATGCTTATCCAGTAACTGTGGGACATTTGCTATTTGTTCCACGCTGGAACAAGAATGTAATTATCGAAGAAGCAATGAAATATGCTTTTCGTTTTGGATATGAAAAAGTAGTAACTGGTGAATGGGAAGCCTACAATGTGGGCGTCAACTGTGGCGAGGCTGCTGGACAGACTGTGATGTATCCGCATGTGCATTTGATCCCACGCAAAACAGGAGACTGTGCCAATCCTGTTGGTGGTGTTCGAGGTGTAATTCATGGACAAGCTAATTATAAAGCTAGTGATTACACCAAACCAGCATAAGTAATGATCTCAGCGGCCTTTGAGCATCATCCCGCTTTACAAATTCTGCTGCCTATGCTATAATCTAACATAGGAGAATAAAATGGCACTATCATCAACTCAGGATCTAATTAAACACATGGAACAAAATCTTCCATATCGTGGACCTGTTCAATACCAGTTCACCAGTACCAAAGAATACATTGACGCATTTCCGTGTGCATATCGACAGTGGAGGGCCGACAGTCACTGTAACTTGAATCATGGTTACAGTTTCTCTATGAAGTTTTACTTTGGTACAAACGATCTTGATGTTCGCAACTGGGCTGCTGACTATGGCGGTCTTAAAGAACTTAAAAAGATACTAGAAGATCAATTTGATCACACAACCTTGGTCAGTGCCGACGATCCTGAACTAGAGTTCTATAAAGAAATGGAACGTCGTAAGCTGGCCAAACTCACTATCTTGCCCAGAGTAGGATGTGAATCACTTGCAGACATGCTGTACAAGTATGTAAACGGTGTTTACATTCCTGACTTTTGGGGAGAATACGAAGCAAGTCGTTTGTGGTGCTACCGAGTGGAAGTACGTGAAACACAAGCAAACATGGCATTTAGAGAAGGCCATAGAGAATGGAATGAGGATTTATTTGCATGAGCACACCAGAATTTGATATTGCAATCTTGTTGCCCACTCGTGGGCGATCAGACTCGCTGGAACGCAGTGTAAAAAGCGTAATTGAACTGGCAGCTAATCCAAGTCGTGTTCAAATCATGTTTGGATTTGACAACGATGACGATATTGGTACCAAGCACTTTGAACAAGAACTACAGCCTTGGTTAGATGATCAAGGTATTAATTATACCGCTATGAGTTTTTCACCGTTGGGATATATTCGCCTAAACGAGTATGTGAACGAGCTTGCACTTAATAGCGACGCAAGTTGGTTGGTGTTTTGGAATGACGATGCTGTGATGGAGACGCAAGACTGGGACAAAGAAATTATCAAGCACGAAGGCGAATTTAAATTACTTGCATTCCATACGCATCATGATCATCCATACAGTATCTTTCCCATTGTTCCTCGCAAGTGGTTAGACCTGTTGGGCTATTTAAGTCCACATCAAATCTCTGATGCATGGTTGAGTCAGCAAGCATACATGTTGGACATTTGGGAACGTATCGAAGTTGATGTGTTGCATGATCGTCATGATCTTACCGGCAACAACAATGACGAAACATTCAAGAATCGTCCCATGTTAGAAGGCAATCCCAAAGATTCAAGAGACTTTCATAGTGTACAACAAATGGCATTACGACATAATGACTGTGCCAAGATTGCCACCTACTTGCAAAACGAACGTGGGCATGATATGAGCTTCTTTGCCAACATATTCAACGGCACTCAAGACCCGTGGGAGAAGTTGGCAAAAAACGACGTAAACAAACAAATGGTACAGTTTAAGAATCCGCATACTCACTTTCAGGGAACAAAAGATGTCACAAAGCCTTGAAGAACGTATCAAACGTTATTGGAACACACAACCATGTAACATCAAGCATGGGTCAAGCGATGTTGGCACACCCGCTTTCTTCCGAGAAGTAAGTGAACGCAGATATCGTGTAGAGCCACACATTGCTGAGTTTGCTGGATTCCATCTATGGGCGGGCAAACGTGTGCTTGAAATTGGCTGCGGCATTGGTTCAGATGCTGAAGAGTTTGCCAAACACGGTGCTGAATATGTGGGTATTGACCTAAGCGATCAAAGCATTGCATTGAGCAAACAACGTTTTGAAACTCTTGGTCTCGAAGGTGAATTCTACAATGTGGATGCAACTGATGCTGACGCACTTGCTAGCCTAGGTGAATTTGATCTTGTGTACAGTTATGGTGTCATTCATCACTTTCCGGGTATTGATAAGATCATAGCCAATGTTCGTGTTGTAGTTAAGCCTGGCGGCGAATTCCGCTACATGGTATATGCCAAGAACTCCTGGAAGTATGCCATGATTCAAAAGGGGTTGGACCAGTTTGAAGCACAGGCAGGTTGTCCGTATGCACAGGCATTCAGCAAGGATGAAATTCATCAAATGATGAACAATGACAATGGCTGGTATGTTGAACGCCTGCGTCAAGATCATTGCTTCATGTACAACGTAGATGCGTACAAAGCAGGGCGTTACGAACTAGAGCCTTGGTTTGAAGCCATGAGCGATTCACATCGCCAGGCAGTGCGTGAATATCTAGGTTGGCATCTGTTAGTTAAGGCTCGCAAAGTTTGAGTAGACTATTTGCATTTGGTTGTAGTTTTACACACTATAGATGGAGCACCTGGGCTGACATCTTGGCGGTGCACTACGACGAATACCAAAATTGGGGACAAAGTGGCGGAGGCAATCAGTTTATCTTCAATTCCGTTATGGAAGCAGATCAACGTCATAAGTTTGGACCAGGTGACACAGTTATAGTGTGTTGGACCAACATCATGCGAGAAGATAGATATACCACAGGATGGCAAACTCATGGGAACATTACCACTTGTAAATTCTATGACGATGCCTATGTTCGAAAATATGTAACCGAGCGTGGTAGTTTGATTCGAGACTTGGCCTGTATTAAATCTACACAGTCTTTTTTGCAAAACATCTCAGGAGTAAAATTCGAGTTCTTAAGCATGTGTCCATTGGTATATCCTGATCAGTACGATCCTAATCATTCCATGATCGAGCCCGATATTCAAGAGTTATATAGTTCTGTTCTAAATAACATCAAACCCAGTTACTACGAAACTGTACTTGCCGAAGATAGAAATAATGGTTGGAAGTTGCACAACTGGGGCACTGGATTAAAGGATCCGCACCCCACGCCAGTGGAACACTTGGCCTATCTGGATTGGGTTTTGCCGGGTTGGGTGACAAGCCCAGATATTCGTGTTAAAGTAATAGAAGAGACAGCAGATCCCAATGTCATACACAAATTTTTAAAACGACCAGAGATTACGAGATTATAATATGAAACTCAAAGTATCAGAACTATTTTATTCTGCACAAGGTGAAGGACGATTTATCGGTGTCCCGTCAGTGTTCTTAAGAACATTTGGTTGCAACTTTACTTGTGCTGGATTTGGTTGCAAGCCAGGTGAAAAGTCAACAGAAGCAGACGAAGTTGCCAAGTCTGTACACTTGTACAAAACATTTGAAGAACTGCCACTAGTGAACACTGGCTGTGATAGCTATGCTAGTTGGCATCCAGACTTTAAAGAACTCAGTCTCACATACGAGATTGATGCATTGGTAGACAAAATGTTAGACTTGATTCCAGATCGCAAGTGGACCAATCGCACAGGCAATGACACACATCTAGTGATCACAGGTGGCGAGCCGTTGTTGGGCTGGCAGCGCACATATCAAGACTTGTTTGATCATGATCACATGCGTGGTATCAAGAATGTTACATTTGAAACAAATGGTACTCAAAAACTACAGCCTAAATTTAAAACATATCTCAATGAGTGGCTGGCCGGACATAATGAACTTACCTTCTCTGTAAGTCCTAAACTTAGTGCCAGTGGCGAAGCATGGGACGAGGCTATCAAGCCTGAGGTCGTGGCAGAGTATCAAGAGGTAGGCACAGTATATCTCAAGTTTGTGATTGACAGCGAAATACACTTTGAAGAAGTGGATCGTGCTGTGACTGCGTATCGTGAGGCTGGTTTTGAAGGCGTAGTATATGTGATGCCACAAGGTGGTGTTGTTGCACCATACGCAGAGAATCGTGTGAACGTTGCAGACTGGGCACTTGCACG
>Ga0209246_10000230_pt1 | contig 25522 bp, 22 predicted proteins | sample LauGreSpBDMM15SN_2_FD_187560 | JGI IMG/M metagenome (GOLD analysis project Ga0209246, IMG submission 187560) | Freshwater lake microbial communities from Lake Michigan, USA - Sp13.BD.MM15.SN (SPAdes) (version 2) | ecosystem: Environmental > Aquatic > Freshwater > Lake | place: Lake Michigan...
AATCTTCCTGTAATTGAGATGTTGCAAACTATTGGTCGTGTGATAAGAGTTTCTCAAGAAGATCGAAGTGCAATGCAAGACAAATCTCTTGCTGTTGGTCAATATTCATTATACAAAAAACCTTATGGTAAAATCATTATTCCTGTATCACAAGGTTATGGTGCAAACATCGCAAGAAGAATGCAAATGATTGTGGATGCAGTATTTGTTCAGGGACAAGTGATTACTACATAATATGTGTTACAAATAGAAATATGGTATTTCAACCAAAGTACAAAAATTCAGGTAATGATACAAAACTGATTCGAGTACCAAATGCTTATGCTGACCTTGTAGAAGAACTTATGTTAGTTTATGATAAAAGATTTGATACTGAAAAAGGATTGCATTTATTGCGAAAGTATATCTCAAATCTGTCCTAGTACAGACGCCCTTGTGCCACTAATCCTACTGTCCATAACATCACCAAAACCCCCTCAGTCCGTGCTATGATTACGGAGTAATTCACCAAAGGAGAGAGGGAGATGTTTGTTTGTTGTCCTGTTTCTTTTGATTTGTGTGATGCTGAATGGTTCACTAATCTTGATGATGCAAAGGATGATGCACTTGATTGGAGTGTTGAATGTAATGGTGAGAATGTAGTTGTATATGAGGCACTTGATGCTGGTGAAGATGGTTATACTTTTAACCCATTAGTTTCTATCTTTTCCTAAACAAAATGACTACTATCTCATTCACATCTGGTGAATTGTTAGATATTATCTCTGCTCTTGATGATGTTGGAGATAATTGTATGGAGGCAGAGAATGTTCATCTTGCTTCATACTATGCCAAATTATCTCAACAATTTGAGATTATCCTTGATAAACTTCAGGATTTTGTTCCTGAAGATCGTGTTGCTAACCTTGCTCTTGTGGTAAATTGATTATGACAATCGACACTCTCAACTTCACTGGTAATACTACAACCTATCTGGGTTTTATTGGTGTTATCAGTACTGGCATCATTCTGGTGTTATGTTTCACTCGTTATTTCAATTCTCCCCTGAACAAATGACTACTCAACAGATGTATGATGATCTAATGGATGGATATCTTGTGCAAACAAGAGAACAAATACAGCAGGATTTAATTACACTCCTTGATTCACAATTTGGTGAGGTAGAGTATCTTGATGAAGTTAGAACTCTTGCCTGTCAAATTGTAGTTGACAACTTCGCCAAATTCTTTCCTGAAACAAACTCACTCTAATTAAACAAAATGTATTACACTCTTTCACAATTACGTGCTCGCATCAATCAAAAGATTGTAGAGCAAGGTGAATCTGCACCAGTTGCAGCATTTATATTCACCAGCAATGATGTTACCACTCAAGATGATGATTATAATGAGGTAACTTATCCAGATAGTGTAATTCAAGAGGTGCTAATTGGCATCGGTGATAGTGATTACATCTATGAGATGATTTTGGATAAAATTGAAATCGAAATTGCAGAAGTTAAAGAACAAACTGCAACTCTACTAAATCAAACAAAATGAAATTCCAAATCACTGATATTGAATTCGATCTCACAGATGATTGTGGTGAGTACATTGATACTGAAATGCTACAAGGTCAACTACAAAAAGCTTATACCAAAACATTGTGGAATGTAGATGATGAGAATGAACTTTGTGAGATGATTAGTTATAAATCTGGTTGGTGTATTAATTCGATTCAATATGATGAAGTCAAATGATACTAATACTTCAGGTAGTACAGACGCCCTTGTGCCAGTTGTGCAACTGTCCATAACATCACCCAAACCCCTTCAGTCCGTGCTATGATTACGGAGTAATCAACCAAAACAGATGACCTCTGCAACCTACCAACTCAATGCTCTTGATATCTCCTATAATGGATGGAATAACTATGAGACTTGGAATATTGCATTGTGGATAAACAATGTTGAGGGTTTGTATCATTTAGCACAGAACTGTGGTGATTACGAAACCTTTGTAAAATGTCTCTATGAGGATTATGGAGTGACTGAAACAAAGGACGGTGTTAAGTTCAATTCTCCGAAGGTGAATGTGGTACAAATTAACTCTGACGTGTTTGACTTCTAATTATCATTGTCTCAACATACCAACTTCACCCAAATTCAAATGACCGAACAAACCTACTCCTTCCGGGGTATCTTCACTGACAAAAACTACTCTACCAGACTTGGTATGATGGCAGAAACTGCTCAAGATGCCTGGAATAAGATTACAAAACTAAATCCCACTTTTCTTGTACAATCCTGGGGATTTGAGGGTCAAGTTGACTGAAACTACTTCATCTCTATCCACCAACCAACTCAAACCACACAAAATGACTCTCACTGCTGTTCCAATTGAAGTTGCTTCTGAACTATCACAGAAAGCATTAGATTATATCACGAAGTTAGTAGAGGGCACATATGCTCTGGATGATATCCTACAATTTATCACAGAATACAACAGTGATGATTTCATTAATTATTATGTTGATTATAAGGATATGAGTGAGAAAGTTGGGTTTGATGTTGTTGATGCTTTCCTAGAAGAAAATAATATTTCTGATGTGCATCAAGTAGAGAATGTTTATATGGGTGAGTATGAGTCAGAGGCAGACTTTGCTGAAAATTATTATAATGATATCATGGATGTCCCTGATGCATTAGTAATAGACTGGGCTGAAACATTCCATCAATCACTATCATATGATTATGATTATGTGAAAGGACATATGAAAGGTTATGTATTCCAACACGACTTTTAGATACTAATACTTCAGGTAGTACAGACACCCTTGTGCCACTAATCGTACTGTCCATAACATCACCAAAACCCCCTCAGTCCGTGCTATGATTACGGAGTAATCAAAAAAAAGCAGATGTCCTTCACCAAAACTCAAATTGAAAAACTGGCAAGAGATCATGCTACTGATTTTGCTGAGAAAGTGGATATACAATTCCTTATGGAGTTTTATATTGAGAACTACATAAATGCTGTAGTTCTTGAAGATGTAGTAGATGATATTTTCTGTCACACCAATAAAGATATAGATGCTACAAAGGCATTTATGATTGAATCAGGTATTGCCCCTGAAGATGCTCTTATTGTTCTTAAGGATTACTAATACTTCAGGTAGTACAGACACCCTTGTGCCACTAGTCCTACTGTCCATAACATCACCCAAACCCCTCCAGTCCGTGCTATGATTACGGAGTAATCAGAAAAAAGCAGATGTCCTTCACCAAAACTCAAGAACAAAAACAAGAGCGTTGGGCGCGTATTGCTGAACTTGAAGTACTGAATAAAGTAATGACTCCTGCTCAAACTATTAGTGCCCGTAACAAACAAAAGAAAGCAACTCTATTAGCAGAAAAAGCAGAGAATCTAATAAACTCTCTCACACAGTCTGCAAGAGTATCTAAAGCACCAATGGGAACTATTCCTCTGACAGTAGAAGATAAGGCACCTGTGCCTGATGCTAACACCTTCTTACCTAATAGAAAGAAAGTAGATCAATTAGCAGTTACAGCAAATCAAATCATTGATGATATCCTTAAAGGTTAATCTCTTTATTTTCACAAATCAAATGACCAAACAAACCTGCATTGATGAACTGATTGAAACATTTAAGGATCGTCTTGAGTATTTAATTTGCACAGAGGATTATGATAGTGCCAGTGCAATTTATTCTGAATTTCTTGTGAATGGAATTGAACCTGAATATAGTGAATACGTCTGGTTATTTGTCCCAAACCTTTCTCTCAAATGATTTCTTCAACAGCAACAGTGTTTATGATACAATACCAAGTTCCTTATCCATCAGAGGGATTGTTGGAAGAATGGAGAACTCAATCGTTTAGTAGTATGAAAGAAGCACTATCAATGATAAAGTTCTATCGTTCTTGTGGTAGTCCTGCAAAGATGATTTAGAATACTTAATTCACCCTTCATTCATTAATCAAATGACTATCCGTTTCGCTCAAGACATTCACACAAAGCAAACTGTTTATGTAGTATGTGATCTCTCTGGTCAGTGTATATTACTGACTACACTTATCTGTGATGCGATTGCTAAAGTACAAGAAATGTGATATGTGTGTCTGCTATTGGTATAAATGTGAATTATTAATTAATGTTAATTAAAACATATGTGTTATTATGAAGTATTTGTGGTATCATAGTATTATTATGAGTTCTTGTTGTCCGCTTGGCCTGTTAATTATAACACAAGACTATGAGATTGTCAAGCGCCGCCGCCGGTTGTGGTAGTGGCACACCTCACAGTTTCATAGTTTTCCACAGGCACAGTATAACACTATCATAAAACCCAGTGATGATAAGTAGTTTCAGTGTCAATGAGTACTTATACCCTGTGGAAAACTCATCAATATCTGTGGAAAACTCCTAGTTTACCTGTGGAAAACTCATAAGACCCCTGTGGAAAACCTCCAAATACCTGTGGAAAACTCATAAGGTTGTGGAAAACTTTCGTGGTTATGTGGAATACCTGTGGAAAACTTCCAAATATCTGTGGAAAACTCTTCACAGTGCCTGTGGAAAACTTCCAAGATGTTCGTGCATTCGTGAATATTCGTTGCCCGAGATTAGTTAACACAGTATAATAACACTCACCGAGATTAGTTAACACAGTATAATAACACTCACCGAGATTAGTAATCATCATATAAAGAATGGAACAGTTGCTTCGTGAACTAATTCGTTCGTGAACGGCAGTTATTATATCTTACCGATGGTTATACTTATTAGTCCTTGTGTGCCTATTTGTTCGTGCGTGAAGGGCAGTTATTGTATATTACCGATGTTTATACTTATTCGTTCGTGCGTGAGTGTTCGTGCGTTCGTGAACGGCAGTTATTATTATTAGCGGGGGGGGCGTTATTAAAAACCATGGGTCCCCGTAAGCTATAAAGTCTTGCTTTTGCCATCTAAATACAACACTCAAAATAAAAAATCCCGCCCAAAAAATCTAAGATGATATATAATATCGAATTATTAAGTATAATTACGCGACATGAAAAAAAATTCCAAAGAAATTTTTGAGTCCCTACAGATTGATCCAATTACCGGTCAATATTTTATAACTATTCCGGAGCAAATTATAAACGAACTATCCTGGTACGAAGACAGTCTAATAAAAATATCATTAGAAGGATCTGATTTAGTTTTAACAGAAAACCCTGTGTTGACAAATGATATATAATATCGTAAAATAAGAAAGGATCTATTTACAAACTATGGCAAAAGGATTTACTGTAAAAGCAAAAGCCCCTACGGCAGCAAGCTCTGAATTGGAATGGGATTACGCTAAAGCAAGAGAAATGATTAAAGGGAAATCAATTGTATTTTGCCTTCCTGGAAGAGGAGTATCATATACTTACCTCAAAAGTTTTGTTCAGTTGTGTTTTGATATTGTTCAGTCCGGAGCAAGTATTCAAATTTCACAAGATTATTCATCTATGGTGAACTTTGCCCGATGTAAATGTCTGGGTGCAAATGTTCTTCGTGGACCAAATCAACTTCCGTGGGATGGTAAATTAAATTATGACTGGCAACTTTGGATTGATTCCGATATTGTCTTTAATACTGAAAAGTTTTATCAATTAATTTTAATGGACCAAGATATTGCTTCTGGTTGGTATGCAACAGAGGATGGAGTAACCACATCAGTTGCTCACTGGATGGAAGAAGATGATTTCCGTAATAATGGTGGAGTGATGAATCATGAAACCACAGATAGTATTTCAAAGCGCCGCAAACCATTCACAGTCGATTATGCAGGATTTGGTTGGTTGCTAATTAAAAAAGGAGTATTTGAGCACGAAGAAATTAAATATCCCTGGTTTGCCCCCAAGATGCAAGTCTTTGAGTCTGGAGAAGTTCAGGATATGTGTGGTGAAGATGTATCATTCTGTTTAGATGCAAAAGAAGCCGGTTTTGAGATTTGGTGTGATCCTCGTATTCGGGTTGGTCATGAAAAAATGAGAGTAATCTAAAGTATAAAAATGAAAGAATATTACAATATAATATTCAATAATGAAATACTTTATTTAAAGTTAACCGAAGAAGAATATTTCAATACTATGGAGTACTTGTCTGTAAAGTTTTATCAGACAGGATCTCCATGCTCAGAACAATTAAAAACGGAGATTTATTATGGCGATTAAGAAATCATCTAGCGGAAACCAGATGATTGAGTCAAAACCAAAAAATACAAGTCAAGGTCAAGGAAAAAACACCAGATATTCGAAATCAAGTCGTAATGGTGCGCCAAAAAAATACAGAGGACAAGGTAAAGGGTGACTATACTTAATTTATTAAAACCATAATAAATATATTTTTAATAAATTAAGAATTGAAACAGTTTTCTATGGGTAATCATCTCTTATTAGAGGTGTATAATGTTGAATTCAGTCTTATTAATGATGTAGAATCCCTTCAATCTGTTATGGTTGAAGGGATTTCTCGTGCAAAAATGACAATTCTTAATATTTTTGCTCATCGTTTTTTACCTCAGGGATGTACAATCGTAATCGCACTGGAAGAAAGTCATGTTTCGTGCCATACCTGGCCCGAAAATGGATGTCTAGCAGTTGATATCTATACTTGTGGTGATAAAAATCCAAAAATTATTGCAATTAAAATATTAGAATATTTAAATTCACTTGATTATTACCTAAGAGAAGTAAATCGTTAAATATAAGTAGAGTTTATTAAAAAAATGTCAAATTTACCGGTTGATAGAGACAAAGACTACATGTATGAAATGTGGGGAACTAACAAATTAATTACCGACTATAACTCAACTCCACAAAAAAGAATTATTCAAGAAGTTATTCATGATATTGCACCAAAGCACGATTATGAAAAGCAATATGAATTGCATGAAAAAATTAGAAATGATGATGATTATGATGATTGGGAATACGGAGCAGAACCAATCTTCAAATCTTTCTAAAAAGAATATAAATAAAGAAAATTCCCAATATTAGATGTCAGTTCAAAGGATATCCAGATCATTTAAAGATATCAGTCTATCCTTTGAACCACATCCAGTGACAAAGGATTTACCAATACTAAAAAATGAAAATGCGATTCGTAGATCCGTAAGAAATATTGTTCAAACTATTCCAACAGAAAGATTTTTTAATTCCCTTTTGGGATCTGATATTACAAAAAGTCTATTTGAGTTTATTGACTTTGGTACGGCTTCAGTAATTCAAAGACAGATTGAGATTTCGATCAGTAACTTTGAGCCTAGAGTCGAAAATGTAATTATCGATGTAGATCCAACACCCGACTCTAATTCTTTTAATGTAACAGTGATTTTTGATATTATAGGGCAAGAATTTCCAACTCAAGAGTACTCATTCATACTAGAGGCAACAAGATAAAATGCCTTTCACTAAATTCACAAATCTAGATTTCGATCAGATAAAAACATCAATAAAAGACTATCTCAGATCAAATTCATCATTTACTGATTTTGATTTCGAAGGATCTAATTTTGCAGTACTCATTGATACGCTTGCATATAATACCTATATTACTGCATTTAATTCAAATATGATTGTGAATGAATCTTTCTTAGATTCTGCAACTCTTAGAGAAAATGTAGTTTCATTAGCAAGAAATATTGGATATGTTCCTCGCTCTAGAACAGCGTCAAAGGCACAAGTATCTCTCACTGCGACTATTGTTGAGGATACTTCTACAGTCACCTTAAAGGCGGGTCTAGTGTGCATAGCAAGCGTAAATGACACTTCATACACATTCTCTATTCCGGAAAATATCACATCAAGTGTAAGACTAGGAGTTGTAAAATTTGATAATATTGATGTATATCAAGGAACTTTTCTAACTAAAAATTTTACGGTTGATGGATCATTAGATCAAAGATTCATTTTAAACAATTCATTTATTGATACTGATACTATCTCAGTATATGTAAAAGGAATTAATGATAGTGGATTAGGAGTCGAATACTTTGTTACTGATAACATTTTAAATGTAAATTCAGAATCTAAAATTTACTTATTGCAAGAAGTTCAGGATGAAAAATATGAATTACTCTTTGGTGATGGAATCATTGGAAAAAAATTAGAAAATAATTCTGTTATTACAGTAAATTATATAATTACAGACGGTAAAGATGGTAACGGAGCATCTTCATTTTCTTTTTCTGGAAATCTAGAATCTGCAAAGGGTACAAAAATAAATCCAGATTCAGTATCTCTAACGGTAACTCAAAAATCTCAAAATGGGTCTGAAATAGAACCCTTAGACTCAATTAAGTATTTTGCTCCACGAATATACGCATCACAGTACAGAGCAGTTACTGCAAGAGATTATGAAGCAATTGTTAAAAAAATATACCCAGACACCGAATCGGTTTCAATTATTGGCGGAGAAGAATTAGACCCCCCAGAATATGGAACAGTATCAATTGCAATTAAACCAAAAAATGGAACATATGTTTCAGATTTTCAAAAATCAAGAATTTTATCGGATCTTAAACAATATAGTATTTCTGGAATTAATCAAAAAATAATCGATCTTAAAATATTATATGTCGAAATTGATTCTTCAATTTATTATAATTATTCTCAAATTTCTACGGTTGAATCTCTTAAAACAAGAATTACCAATTCTCTTACTCAATATTCAAATTCCATAGATTTAAATAAATTTGGCGGTAGATTTAAATACAGTAAAGTCCTTCAAGTCATTGATAATACAGACAATTCTATAACCTCTAATATCACAAAAGTTATAATTCGGAGAGACTTAAAGACAGTCACCGAACAATTTGCCCAATATGAATTATGTTTTGGAAATAAATTTCACATTAATCGTGAGGGTTATAATATTAAATCTACCGGATTTAATATATCTAATGAACCAGATACGGTATATCTCACAGATGTTCCAGATTCTACCGGAACAAATGGAATTATTGCAGTTATAACTGATTCTAAGAAAGTGATCATAAAATCCGCAGGAACAATTGATTACTCAAAAGGAGAGATTAGACTGGGAACAATCAAAATTAGCGCGACCTCTCTCGCAGGTAACATAATCGAAATTCAGGCATTTCCAGAATCAAATGATATTGTTGGATTAAATGATTTGTATTTAAATTTTAGCATTTCAAAAAGTGCGATAAATATGGTAAGAGATGTAATTGCTTCTGGTGATGAAATATCTGGAACATCATTCGTAAGAGACTATTATACCTCAAGTTATCCAAATGGAAAATTTATAAGATCATAATATGATACAAACAGGGTTCGAATCTAGAGTCAAGATTCAACAAATTATCGAAAATCAACTGCCAGAATTTATTTTAGATGAAAGTCCAAAATTCATAGATTTTTTAAAGCAGTATTATATTTCTCAAGAATATCAAAGTGGTCCAGTAGACATTGCAGAAAATCTTGATCAATATTTAAAGTTAGACAATCTAACTCCCGAAGTTGTAGTTGATAATACATTTCTACAAAATGATATTAATTCAACGGTTGGAATCATAACAGTAACAAGCACTAAAGGATTTCCTCAAACATATGGATTATTAAAGATTGATGATGAAGTTATTACATATACAGGAATTACAACAAATACATTCACCGGGTGTATTCGTGGATTTAGTGGAATTACTAATTATCATAATGATTTAAATCAAGAAGAATTAATTTTTTCTAAAACAATATCAACCGATCATAAGAATAAATCTTCGATACAAAATTTAAGCTCATTATTCTTAAAGGAATTTTATAAAAAACTCAAATATACATTTGTTCCTGGATTAGAAGAAGTTGATTTTGTTTCAAATTTAAATGTTGGAAATTTTATAAGAGAAGTAAAATCATTATACCAATCAAAAGGTACAAATGAATCATTCAGAATTTTATTTAATGTTCTCTATGGAGTAAATCCAAGAGTTGTAAATCTTGAAGAATTTTTAATTAAACCATCATCTGCACAATTTATTAGGAGAGAAATTGTAATTGCGGAAAGAATTTCTGGAGATCCTTCAAAATTAATTGGGCAGTCAATTAAAAAATCTTCAGACACAATTACAAGCGCATCAATTTCAGAAATTGAACCATTTTTAAGAAATAATAGACAATATTATAAAATTTCCCTTTTTGTCGGATATAATGATGTATCTGCAGTCGAAGGTAACTTTACAATTACCCCAAGTACCAGGTGTCTTGAAACGGTTTCTATTGGATCTTCTGTAATTTCAGTAGATTCAACAATTGGATTTGCAGGAATTGGAACAATAATATCAGGAAACAATACAATTACATACCAAAGTAAGAGTATTAATCAGTTTTTTGGATGTATTGGTATTACATCCACAATTTCCTCTACAAATGATGTAAGATCAGATGAATTTTATTATGGATACGAAAATGGAGATACTTCAAAAAAAGTAGAATTAAGACTTACTGGAGTATTATCAAAGTTTATACAAACATCAGACTCTTTAAATCTTGATGAGGGGCAAATTATTTTTGTTAAGACTATTGGAGATTTAATTAAAAATCCAGAAACTAATCAAACATATAAAGAAATTTTTGCAAATTCTTGGATTTATAATACACGATCAAGATATCAAATAAAAGATGGTAGTACAAATTATACTCTTGTAAGTCCAATTGATAGATCTAGTTTAAAAATTGGAGATGAATTTCAACTATTAAATAGAGGATCTAATGTAGGAATATCTACTGGAAAAATTACCACTATCAACTTTTCTGAAAATAGTATTGGGATTAATTTAGGTACTTTAAATGCTAATCAAAAATACGATATAAGAAGAAAACTGAATACTGCATCAAGTCTAAATGTTCCCATAAAATTTGGAAACAATACTGTTTTATCAGACATACAAAATTTATATGTCGATGATGACTATGCATATGTGGCTTCAAATTCATTACCATCAAATGGAAACGATTTATACACATATAACATAACAACTAAAATTAAATCATTACTTGGAATAGGATTAACTGATAATTATACTTTAATACAATATACCGAAAACAGTTCACCATTTATTACTGGTGATAGAGTTTATTATCAACCTTCAGGTACTCCAATAGTTGGATTAGATACCGGAGATTATTATGTTGAGAATATATCCGATCCCAAGGGAATAAGACTTTATTATTCAAAATCGTTTATTGGTAGTAATAATTACATTACATTTAAAGATTCTAGCTTTAATAATAATCATAAATTTACACTATATTCTCAAAAATCAGAAATTATTGGTCCGCAAAAATTACTTAAAAAATTTCCATTAGTAGAAAATATTGATACTGGAAATGGAGAAATAACTCTTCCAGGGCCGATTGGGATGTTAATTAATGGAGTAGAGATTAGTAATTATAAATCTAATGATAAGATTTATTATGGACCATTAGAATCTATTAACGTATTGAATGGTGGAAGCAATTTTGATGTTATAAATCCACCAATAATATCAATTTCTTCTGGAATAGGAGTAACAGCACTAGTTAATCCTGTAATTAGTGGATCAATTCAAAAAGTTTATATCGATTCTCAAGATTATGATATTGATAAAATTGTATCTATTGGAGTATCTGGTGGAAATGGATCTGGTGCAGTTTTACAACCAATTGTTACAAAAAGACAGAGAAGTATTTTGTTTGATGGAAGACTTATTGAAAATTCTGGTGGAATTAGTTCGACAACAAGGCAATTAACTTTTATAAACAATCATAATCTGAATAATGGAGAACCTTTAATTTATAATTCAAATGGAAATCTTGGAATTGGTATAGGAACTACTCCAGGAACTTTAGTTAATGAAGCAACATATTATGTTAAAATTGACAATAATAAAACCATTAGACTTTATCAATCTAATTCAGATTATAATTCTGGAATTAATACAGTAAGTTTTAATGCAGTTAATACTTCAGGAATTCATAAATTTAGAACAGCATCATATAAAAATACAGTATCAGAAATTAAAGTACTTAATGGTGGTGAATATACAAATAGAAAATTAATTGTTTCACCAACAGGAATATCAACATCTTATCATAGCGTAACTTTTAAAAATCATGCATTTAAAAGTGGAGAATTGGTAAATTACAATTATCAGACATCCACAATTGGAATTTCCACATTACCACAATATTATATTTTAAATGAAAATGAAAATTCATTTAAATTATGTGATGCTGGAATTGGTGGGACAAATACTGACAATTATAATAGAAAAAATTATGTCAGATTTTCTTCTAGTGGATCTGGATACCAATATTTTAGTTATCCAGATATATCTGTTTCTATATTATATTCCCCAGTTGGGTTTGGAACAACAACACAAGAGTATAAATCTTTAATAGCAACACCAATAGTTAAGGGTAAAATAATTGATACTTATTTATATGAATCAGGAACAGGATACGGATCATCAATTCTAAATCTTGAAAAAAAACCCATAATATTAATAAAAAATGGTAAAGAGGCACAATTAAAACCAATAATTATTAATGGAGAAATTAATTCTGTAAATATTCAGTATGGTGGAAAAGAATATTATTCAATTCCAGATTTAATTATAGAAGATTATTCTGGTTCTGGATCCGGTGCAGATCTAAGACCCGTGATTGCAAATGGAAAAATATCAGATATTAAAATAGTTAATAGTGGAATAGGATATTCTTCCACATCGACAATAATTAAAGTCAAATCTTCAGGATCAAATGCAGTTTTTGATACCAAAATTAGATCACTGACAGTTAATCATAATCAAAAATTTGGAGATGAGTTTTTATTCGAAAGAGGAAATGAACTACATTATTCTGTTTCGGGATACTTTGAAAAGTTAAGAACATCATTTAATGATAATGGATCTGTATCTAAAATAATTGGATGGTCCTATGATGGAAATCCAATATATGGACCATATGGATATACGGATCCAGAAAATTCAAATTCAATACCCAAACTTTTATCTTCAGGGTATGAATTAGAAGTAAATAATATTATCGATAGACCTGAATTTCCTGCTGGATTTTTTGTTGAAGATTATACATATACAAATTCTGGAGATTTGGATGAAAATAATGGAAGATTTGGAAAAACTCCAGAATTTCCAAATGGCGTGTATGCATATTTTGCAACTCTAGACTCAGTTTCAAACCCAAAATTTCCATATTTTATTGGAGATAAGTATAGAACAAATACATTAGAAGAAAATTTAACACTCGACCAATCATTTGATTTTAATAATTCAGATTTACTTCGAAATACTTTACCATATAAGATTTCCGATGATTATGCGGATAATGATTTTATCATTGAAACAAGTGAATTTACAAATCAAGAATCTGTTGTCGAATCTGTAACAAGTGGAAATGTAAATGAAATTAATATCATAAATCCTGGATCAAATTATAAAGTAAATGATGTTTTAAACTTTGATGATAAAAATACTGGTGGTGGAGGACTAATTGCAAGAGTTTCCTCAATATCCGGAAAGGATATTGTTAAATTAGACACAACTGTACAAACTTATGAAAATTCAATTTTTACTTGGAATAATGATAATCAAATAAAAGTTACAATTTTACCTTATCATGATCTATCAAATGGAGATTTTGTTGTAATTTCAGGATTTTCAACAAGTTTAAATAAATTAAATAATTCTTATAAAATTGGATTATCATCTTATTATTCTAATGTTTTAAAAAATATTCCAAGCTCAACCGCAGGATTTTCGACAGAAATTTATATTACTCAAATTCCAATAAAAGTTTCAGTCGGAAGCAGTATTTCAATTGGTTCTGAAAAATTGAAAGTTTTAGAAGTATTTGAAAATCTTAATATAATTAAGGTTCAGAGAGGATCTACAGGAATATCACATACAGCAACAACAACAATAAATTTTATTCCAGATTCATTTACAATTTCTCAAAAAATAGATTATTTTGATTCAAAAGTTAATAATAAAGTATTTTTTAATCCAACCCAATCTGTTGGTGTAGGAACAATTGCAGGAATTACAAGTTCGATAACATTTAAATTTGGAGATTCTAATATTACGAGAATTGTTCCAACTCAAGGAATTTATATAGAAAATCACCCATTTGCACATAATGAATATGTAGTATTAACCTTACCAAGTCCTATTTCAATATCAACTTCACCTACAGGAAATGAATTTAGTATTCCTACCAATGTATATGTATCAAATAAAAATAAAAATACTATAGGAATTAAGACAAATCTTACTTCATCAGAGATATATTTTAGAAACAATGGTGATAATAATAACAATTATTCAATTGAAAGTCAGTATTCTCAAATAAAAGGAAGAGTGGAACGAATTAAATCAGTAGTTTCAGTATCAACCTACCACGGATTAATTAATAATGATGTTATAAACTTAGAAGTAAAACCAAATCTTTCGGTCGGAGTTGGAACATCAGTTTCAGTATATGTTAAAAGATATTTAAATACCGGAAATATTTTAATTAATCCAATAGGATTTAATTCAACTGGAATTAATACATCTACAAATACAATTACAATTAACTCTCATAATTTAAAAACAGGAGATAAAATATTATATTCTTCTAATGTACTTCCCTCCGGATTGACTACAGATTTTTATTATGTCTATAAAATCAATGATAATAGTATAAAACTTTCACAGACTTATCTTGATTCTAAAAATAGTCCACCATCAATAGTGAGTATTGCAAGTACGGGTGGATCAAATCAATCAATTTCACTTGTAAATCCTCAAATTAAGATAATTAGAAACAATAATTTGGTATTTAATTTATCAGATTCATCACTTTCTGGATACAAATTTAAACTTTACTATGATAAAAATTATAAAAATGAATTTGTATCAATTGCAACAACATCAGCATTCACATTATCAGGAATAGGAACTGTTGGAGTTTCTTCAACTGCATCTATTACTATTAATTATAATGAAGAGATTCCAACTAAATTATATTATAACTTAGAAAAATTTGGAAGTATTAGTACAACTGATACTTCAGTAAATAATTATTCGGAGATATTATTTGAAAATAGTGAATATAATTCAACTTATAATATTTCGGGTATTGGATCAACAACATTTAGTATTTCTTTAACAAAAATACCAGAAAAATTAACATATTCACAAAATGAATGTGATATTTTAAGATACAATACAACTTCAATTTCAGCAAAAGGATCTATTCATAAAATTAACATTGTCTCAGGAGGATCTGGGTATAAAAAATTTCCAATATTCATTGGATCAAATTCACAAAATGGAGAAGATGCCTATGTTGTTCCGAAATCAAAAACTATAGGAAATGTCAAAGAACTACGAATTATTAATGAAGGTTTTGAATATTCTTCTGATAAAACTTTACAACCTATTGCATACATATCTCCCCTCATCACAATTAAAAATTCAAATACAATTGATAGTATTACAGTAATTAATGGTGGAAAGGGATATACCGATTCTCCCAATATTTCAATTGTAAATTCAACAACTGGGGAAAAGATTAATAGCGGAATATTGAATGCAAAATTATCAGGAAATTCTATAGATTCTGTAAATATTATACAATATCCCAAAGGTCTTCCAGAAAAAACGGTAAGATTAGTTGCAGAGAATAATACAAATGGAGTTAGTATTCAAAGAATTGAATCTTCTTCAAGTGGAATTTTTACTTGTTATATAACAACTCCGACAATAAATGGAATATCAACTTTCATTACATCCCCATTTAGTGGAGGTGACAAAGTATTTGTAGAAGGAATTATAAAAATAGGATCTAATGGTTCTGGTTTTAATTCTGAAGATTATAATTATCAATTTTTCAATGTAACTAATTATAATAATTCAGGACTTCTTGATAAAGTTACTATTGATATATCTGGTCTAACCACAAACACCGGAATTGCCAAAACAATTCAAGATTCTATTTCAAATATTATAAAAAGTACTGATTATCCAGAATTTAAAGTTTCACAAACTCCTTCATTTTTTAATGTGGGCGAAAAACTTTCTTCAAAAGGAGTTTCAAGAGATTTAAAAATTATTTCAACTAATAATTCCTTTATTAAAGTATTTGGATCTTATAGTCCATCAATCGAAGAAATTATAGTTGGAAATGAAACTGGAAATATCGCAACAATAGATGAAATTACATATAGTGTTGGAAAATTTAAAGTTGATTATTCTGTAGAAAAAAATCTTGGATGGTTTGATGATATTGGAAAATTAAGTCAAGATAATCAAGTAATACCGGATAATGATTATTATCAAAATCTTTCATATACTGTAAAAAGTCCAATTACATATCAAAATTCAAAAACTCAAATTAATAGTCTACTCCATACCAGTGGTCTTAAAAATTTTTCAGACACTGGAATTACATCAACTTCAAAGTCCGGAATATTAACTTCTAGAAATGCAATGTCTGTGGTTTATGATATTATTGAAGAAAACAGAGTAGATACGATTTATGATTTTGATCTTGCGCTTGATATTGATGTTGTTGGAAATTCATCTAAATTTTTAAAATTAAAAACTAAAAAATTATCAGACTACATTGAATGTAAGACTAATGTAGTTTTAAAAATAGATGATATAAGTAGACAATTTTCAAATTTAGATGGAGAACCAAGTGAGTTTATAAATCTAATCGAACTAAATTCTACACCAGATTATAATAATATTTTAGTTAGAGTTTCTAATTATGATAATTCACAGATTCAATTATCCGAACTTATAATTTTAAATGATACAAATAATTCATTTATAGCAGAAAAATCAACTATTGCAAATTCAGGAATAGGTCTTACACATATCCCAGGAGAAGAATATGGATCATTTTCTATAGTCAAAAATGATTCTGGAAAATCCTATTTACAATTTATACCCGATGATCCTTACAGTACAGATTATGATATTAAATTCATTAAAAGTAATTTTAATTCACCAGGTGTCGGGATTGGAACAACTTCAATTGGATTTATTAATTTAACTGGATCTAATATAATAAATGCATCATCTGGAATATCAACTTCAATTATTTCAGTTGATTCATCTAAATTTTCATCATTATATGCGAATGTACAAGTTACTGATTCAACAGCAAATCTAATGAATTTTGTTGAAGTATATTTAAAATATGATGGAACAAATACATATATTTCAGAATATTATTTTGATTCAGAATCTTCAAGTAATTATTCTGGAAATTTTATTGGAACATTTGGATCAAACATTTCTTCTGGAATTTTATCTCTAAATTATAAAAATAATTCAGCAAATATTGTAAATATTAGATCAAGGATTGTTGGGTTTGGAACAACTGCTATTGGAGTTGGAGCACATAGATTTATTTTACCAAATCAAATTGTAGGAAATGAAAGAAGTGCAATATACCAATCAACATATTCATCTACTGTTTCTTCAGCATCTACAATAATATCATTAAATAAGTCGAATTTTAATGCAATTAAATCTTTGGTTGATGTAAGTGTAGGATCTACTAATGCTCTCCATCAGATAATGATGATTCATGATAATAATAACATATATGTTCAGCAATCTCCATTTCTTTCGATTGGAAGTACCTCTGGAATTGGAACTTTTGGTGGAGAATATTCTGGGAATAATTTTGAATTAAAATTCTATCCAGATTCTGGAATAAATTCTGAAATAAAAATTCTTTCATTTAATCAGTGTTTATATTCAACTTTAGATTCTTTAAATATTGCACCAAATTTTACATATGGAACTGTAACAGATTCAATTGATATTATTTTTTATAATGCAATTAATGGAGATAGAATTAATAGACTTGATTTTGATTTGAAAAGTGATGACATTCCAATTTTTGCAAAAACATTTAATCCAGAAGATTCTTTAATATTAAATCCAACAACAGGAGTATTTACGATAGAAAATCACTTCTTCAGCCCTTCAGAAGAACTTATCTATACTCCAAAATCAACTTTTATTGGAGTTGGTGCAAGTTCAGTTGGAATTGGATCAACTCTAAATTCTGTAGGAATCGTAACAACACTATTACCATCGGATGTTTATGTTATTAGAACATCCGAAAATAAATTTAAATTGTCAACAAGAAAAGATTATGCTGCACTAGGAATTGGTGTCACATTTACCTCAGTTGGTTTAGGTAATGTACACCAACTCGAAATGAAAAAGAAGAATGAAAAAGTACTTATTACAATTGATAATATAGTTCAATATCCGTTATTATTTACTCCAATATCTCATAGTTTATCCGAAAATAATGGGCAAATAAGTGCTACTTCTTCAATATTTTCATTAAGTGGAATATCCACAATAGTTCCAAGAGATATTCTCAAAATTGATAATGAATATATGGGAATTATTAATGTTGGTTTAGGTACAACAAGTATTGGACCAATTACAAACAATGGAAGTTTTAACTTAATTGAAGTCAAAAGAGGGTTTGTCGGATCATCTGCAACATCACATACTGATTCTACAGAAGCAAGAATTTATAAGGGATCTTATAATATTGTTAATAATAAAATATTCTTTTCAGAATCTCCAAGAGGAAACCCGCAAATAGAAAGAGATTCAAGTAATTTAATATTTGAAACCTCAGATTTTACAGGAAGAGTTTTCTTAAGAAATAACTATACATCAAATCAAATATATGATGATATTTCATCTAAATTTACAGGAATTGGTAGAACATTTACATTAACTGTTGGTGGTGCAAATACTGTTGGATTAGGATCTACTGGTGGAAATGGAATTTTATTCATAAATGGAGTTTTTCAAACTCCAACAACTTTAAATAATCCTCAAAATAATTTTAAAATTATTGAAAATTCTGGAATATCAAGTGTTATATTTTCAGGAATTACTAGTTCAAATTCTGACATAATACTTACTTCGGAATTTGATGTAAATCAAAATCAAACACCAAGAGGAGGAATTATAGTATCTTTGGGATCTTCTTCAGGTCTTGGATATGCACCTCTTGTTGGAGCAAATGTATTTGGAAAAGTCGGTGTAGGTGGTAGTATTATTAGTATAGTTAGTACGGCAACTACTGGATCAGCATTTGCAATTAGTACAGCAACATATCATAAAACAACAGGATTGTTAGATGTTACAACTACAACTCCACACCAATTTGCATATACAAATGTAAAGCAAGTTACATTAATTGGTCTTCAATTTTCTTGTCCGGTAAATGAATCATTTTTAACTACAGTAACAACTACTGGACAAACTGTCGGAATCGGATCAACTGTAATTTTTGTAGATTCTGTGTCAGATGTTTCGATAGGAAGTTCTATTTCTATTACTGGAAAACTTACAAATATTCCTGTTGTTTCTGTTGGAAATACCTTTGTAAGAATTGGTACATCATCCACGATTGGATCAACAATTGGTTCCGGTATTGCTGTTACATTTAGTACTCATTATTCAGGAATTACTACAACTATATTTCCAGAGGGTGTTACTGGTATAGGAAAAACATTTACAATAAAATCAATTGGTACTACAACATCTTTTACCATCGATGCCGGTATATCTACTATTCCTCATAATTATGTTGGTCAAGGAACTGTATTTTCTTTTTATGGTGACCTTACACCAGGATCTGGATATAACGGAATTGTTGCTATAGGAGTTTCAGTATATCAAAGTGGTCATATTGGTGATACTGCAATCATAACTGCATCAGTTGGAGCAGGCGGAACACTTTCCTTTACTGTTGGTGCTGGAGGAACTGGATACACAAATCCACAAATATTTGTATCCGAACCTTCATATGAAAATTTAAATGTTGTTGGTGTATCAAGATTGGGAATTGGTGCAACAACAAAAACTGGAATAGGACTTTTACTAAATGTTGAAGTTGGTGCAAGTTCAACTACAGGAATTGGATCAACATATTTTGAGGTATCAAAATTCAATATTTCAAGACAAGGATATTCATTCCAAAGAGGTGATGTATTTAAACCAGTTGGATTAGTGACTGCAAAGGGTTTGAATTCTCCATTATCCGAGTTTAAATTAACAGTTATTGACACATTTTCTGACTCTTTCGCTGCGTGGCAGTTTGGACAATTTGATTTCATTGATTCAATTAAGAACTATCAAGACGGTGTTAGAACTAGATTTTCATTATTTTATAATGATGAATTATTGAGTTTTGAAAAATTAGAAGGTTCTATAGTCAATCTTTCTAATGCTTTGTTAATTATTATAAATGGTGTGATTCAAGATCCAGAAACAGCATATGTATTTGATGGTGGAACAAGTTTTGCATTCACAACTGCACCAAAAACTGAAGATAATGTTGCAATATTTTTCTATAAAGGTACTGCCGGTGATGATACTTCGGAAATTAATGATATAAAAGAAACTTTACAAAGAGGCGATGTTGTACAGGTTTTGAAAAACAATTCAATTTCAAAAACAATAACACAAGATAAGAGAACAGTATTTGATATATCTGGATCGGATAGATTTGAAACCAATTTATATTCTAAACAAGGAGTAGATTCTAACAATTACAAACCATTAAGTTGGATTAAACAAAAAGTTGATCAAAAAATTAATGGAGAATTATTCTCCAAAAGTCGAGATTCTCTTGAATCTTTGGTATTCCCAACTGCAAAAATTATTGGAGATTTTTCAACCATAGATCCTCAAATATTTGTGGATAATGCAGATTTCTTTACTTATGGAAATCCAGGATTTACAGATGCTTTAATTGTTTCTAGTTCTCTTGATCCAGTATCGGCTGGGATAACAGCGGTTGTTTCTGGATTAGGTACAGTACAATCACTTATTATCAATAATCCTGGTAGTGGATATACTGGAAATTTAGTAACATTAAAAATTTCTCCACCTCCAGTAATACTAGAAAAAATAGGAAATGTAATAGTGGGAGTAGGGTCTACGGCAATCGCAACAATCACAGTTGGTGCCGGAGGGACATTAACAACACCAATAACAATAACTAATCCCGGTTTTGGTTATTTAACCTCAAAAAATAATTATCATCCATTCCCAACTGATGGATATGCCTGGGCAACTCAACAAGGAAATACTCAGTTTAGATCAATTATATCACAAGGTATCGTATCTGCCGGATCTACTCTTGGTAATACACCATTACAAATGATTGTAACTGGAGATGATCCACATATAATAACTTATAACTCACCAACTTATAATATAGCCCTTGCTACTAAAGGACAAACTTGGACTTTCAGTGTTTATGCAAAGGCAAACGAATTAACAACTGGTGAATTATTTCTTTTTGAAGCAAATTCATCTGGTGTGTATATAGATTTTACTATGGTTACAATAGATATTAAAACAGACTGGAAGAGATTTTCAATTACGAGACCTATTATCAATAGTAATACTTCTTTTGTTCAGGTAAGAGTTGATGGTACTCCTAATTATGATTCTGGTAATGGTAAAATTATTTGGTGGGATGGATTTCAAGTAGAACGAAGTTCAACCGTAGGTATATTTACATCTGGATCAACTACAACGGCTTTAAGTATACCAAAAGTTATTGCACCACTCCCAGATCCAATATATGAAAATATATCAACAATTAATACTAATACAATCACTGGATTTAGTGGAATTATTACTGGAATTACTACCACCGAAGGTATTGGTGGAAATCCATTGGCACTTAAATTTAATTTAACTGGACCATCAGGTTATTCAGGACTTCAAATAGGATATCCAATTTATATTTTTGATACAAGAATTGGAAGTGGTCTAACTTCTATTAACAATTCAAATTCTGCAATAGTTGGAATAGGAACAACATTTTTAGATAATATTTACATCATCTCTGCATTTTCTTCAAGTGGAACTTCTGGAATTATTACTTGTAACATATTATCAACAACATCGGTAGTTGGATTGGCATCTACTGGAAACACATCAAATCCCGTTGGAAAATACTCTTGGGGAAAACTATCTGGATTTAGTCGATCAAGTTCTCCAATTTCTATAGGAGTAACAGGAAATACTATTGATGTTGGATTATCAACATTCCCAACAATACAAAGAAGAAAATCTGGTCTTAGAAAGACTGGAGCACTTTCTAAACTCTTATAAATATCTAAAAATAACAATATGGCAGCAATAGTAACAGATCAATTTAGAATATTAAATGCTAGTAATTTTATAGACTCTGTTTTAGACAGTAACAATTCTTATTATGTTTTTTTAGGACTATCTAATCCGACAAACACTGGTTTTGGAAGAACAACAACTTGGGATACTAATATTCCAAATCCAATTGATAATCTTGAGTATTCTTCACATTACAAAGATACTGCATTATTTGGAAAAAAAATTACAAGTAGTAATATTAGAAGAGTTATAAGAAATGTTACTTGGACTTCTAATACATCATATGATATGTATAGGCACGATTATAGTATTTCTAATCCTGCACCAAATTCTAACCTCTCTAGACTATATGATTCAAATTTTTATGTAATTAATAGTGATTATAGAGTTTATATTTGTATAGATAATGGATCCTATGGACCCTCTTCAGAAAATTCAAAAGGAAATAAATCACTAGATGAACCAACTTTTACAGATTTAGAGCCTTCTGTGGCAGGTGAAAGTGGGGATGGATATCGTTGGAAATATTTATTTTCTGTTTCACCAAGTGATATCATAAAATTTGATTCAACAGAATATATTGTTGTTCCTAATGATTGGAAAACTTCCACAAATAGTGAAATTGTAAGTATTCGTGAAAATGGATATTCGAGTTCTACAAATCCAAATCAAATTAAACAGGTATATATTGCAAATGGTGGAGAAGGATATGAATCAGGAATTTTTGATATTCTTGGGGATGGTATTGGGGCAAAAGTATCAATTACTGTTGACACTAGTAAAAAAATTACATCTACACAAGTTACTGCAGGAGGTTATGGATATACATGGGCAATAGTTGATCTTAAACGAGTAGGATCTATACCAAATCCAGCAAAATTAATACCAATCATTCCACCATCAAAGGGACATGGTTATGATATTTACACAGAATTGGGAACTGATAAAATATTAATCTACGCAAGATTTGATGATTCTACAAAAGATTTTCCAACTGATACAAAATTTTCACAGGTTGGAATTATAAAAAATCCAACAATACCATCTTCAGATTCTGTTATTTTTACTGAAAATCAATATTCAACTCTTTCAGGAATTGCATTTACTTCAGGATTTTCCGGATCTCCATCAATAGGACAGGAAATAACGCAAACTCTTTCTGGACAAATTGGAACTGCCAGAGGTTATGTTGCATCTTATGATAAAGAAACAAAAGTTTTAAAATATTTTAGAGATAGATCATTATATTTTGAAAATTCTTTAAAAATAGATCAAACTGATTATAATAAGGTATCTTCAGAATCTAAAGTTCTTTCTTTTGAATCTTCTGCAGAAAATATTGTAGGATCTTCTCCTTCATTTACCTCTTCTATTGATACTACATTTGCAAGTAACAGTAATAAAATAACAGTTGGTGGAAAAGTTATAGATTTGGGAGTAACTTTCACGGGAGGACTTTCAAATCCAGAGATAAATACAAAGTCAGGAGAAATAATTTATATTGATAATCGTCCTTTGGTGACAAGGGATATTCGACAAAAAGAAGACATTAAAATTATTCTAGAATTCTAACTAAAAATGGCACAAAAAACAGATTTAAATATTAGTCCATATTATGATGATTTTGATTCTGAAAAAAATTTCTATAAAGTTTTATTTAAACCAGGATATCCTATACAGGCAAGAGAACTAACAACATTACAATCTCTTTTACAAGATCAGGTAAAATCTTTTGGTGGTCATATCTTTAAAGAAGGATCGATGGTGATTCCTGGAAATATTGCATATGATGGAAATTTTAATTCAGTCAAACTAAATTCAAGTAATTTTGGAGTTGATGTTTCTCTTTATATTAAAAATTTTATTGGTAAGAAAGTAACAGGTCAAATATCAGGAACAACCGCAACAATTCAATTTATTGCTTTTCCTGATGATATTAATGTTGATGACTTAACAATATATGTCAAATATATAGATTCTGATAATAATTTCGAATTTAATCCATTTGAGAATGGTGAATCATTAATTGCAGATGAAAATATAACATATGGAAATACTACAATTAATGCAGGAACACCATTTGCATCTTTATTGTCATCAGATGCAACATCTATAGGTTCTGCAGCATCCATTGGAGACGGTGTATATTTTATTAGAGGTTACTTTGTTAATGTTTCGAAACAAACCATAATATTAGATAATTATACAAATGTAGCATCATATAGAGTTGGATTAAAGATTGATGAACTTATTATTGGAGCAAAGGATGACTCTTCATTATATGATCCATCCAAAGGATTTACAAATTATGCGGCACCGGGCGCAGATAGATTTAAAATAAATTTAACACTGACTAAAAAATTATTATCTGATTTCAATGATACAGATTTTATTGAGTTATTGAGAGTTGAAAATGGAAAAATTAAAATAATTGAGTCAAAAACGCAATATAATATAATTAAAGATTATATGGCACAAAGAACATACGATGAATCTGGTGATTATACAGTTTCTCCGTTTAATGTATCTGTTAATAATTCTTTAAATGATAGATTGGGCAATAATGGTTTGTTTTTTGATACTGAAACAACCGAACAGAATAATAAACCATCAGAAGATTTGATGTGTTTAAAAATATCTCCAGGAAAGGCTTATGTTAGGGGATATGATATAGATAAAATTTCAACTACAATTATTGATGTTAATAAATCAAGAGATACTGAATCTGTTAAACAGGTAAATATTCCTTTCGAAATGGGAAATAGTATAAGAGTTAATAATGTATCAGGAACACCCAAAAGCGGACTTGATATAAATTTAATAGATAGATTTAAATCCGAAGCAGGTATTACAACTATTGGAATAGCAAAAGTATATAATTTTAATTTAACTGATTCCGCCTACACTGGAAATACCACTAATTGGGATTTGTATTTGTTTGATATTCAAACACATACACATATTACTCTAAATCAACTAATTTCTGATGCTGATTTACCGGCAACATCATATGTAAAGGGTAAAAGTAGTGGAGCCAGTGGATTTGCGGTAGTTGCCGGTGGAAATTCTTCCATAATTAGATTAAAACAAACTTCTGGAACATTTTCAGTTGGTGAGCAATTACTTATTAATGGATTAGATTTCCCAAGATCAATTAAATCTGTAATAACATATTCCACAGAAGATATTAAATCAGTACAACAACCAACCTCAATATCAGAATTATCTGCAGCATTCACTTCAGATTGCTTACTTGAAAGATTTAGATTTCCAAATAGTGTTG
>Ga0209246_10000231_pt1 | contig 25515 bp, 4 predicted proteins | sample LauGreSpBDMM15SN_2_FD_187560 | JGI IMG/M metagenome (GOLD analysis project Ga0209246, IMG submission 187560) | Freshwater lake microbial communities from Lake Michigan, USA - Sp13.BD.MM15.SN (SPAdes) (version 2) | ecosystem: Environmental > Aquatic > Freshwater > Lake | place: Lake Michigan, USA...
ATAGCACCATACTGATATACTGAACCTTTAAGTCCTGCAATAACATTACTTACACGTCTTAGAATATCTCCTTCTACATCATAACCTGTTGGCATTGGAGTAATCTTTTCTTGTTCTTTTTGAAGTTGATCAATTATTACTTGAGCTTTTTGAAGTTCAGGACTCATTTCCTTAACTCTTTCATTTTCAATATAAGCAGAAAGTATATTTGCTTTTATTTTAAGTCTGGCAAAATCTTCTCTTTCTTGTGGACTTAATTTACTAGCATCTTTGTTATTCATTTCTGATATAAGTAATCTATATCTTTTAAGAGCTGCCTGTAGAGTAGCATCATCTACTTCATCAGCTGAAACAGTTTTACCATTTGGTAATGTAATCATTGGTACAACAACATCTCCAGAAGGTTCTGTAGCAGTTTTTAATTTTTGTTCTTTTAAATATGTTTCAATAATTTCCAGTGCTTCAGGTTCAGATTTAATATAAGTCTGAAACTTATTGCGTAAATCTTCTTCTGTAAGTGAATCTGGAAATAGTGATTTATTTTTTGGATCAGCTCTGTATGCATCATAGGCATCAATAAGTTGTACTCTTAAATCAGTTGGCATGTCTTCAACTAAAGTATCTGCAGTTATTTCTACAGCAGGGGTACTTTCAGTTGGAACAAAAGGCTTTGATGTTTCTTCTACAGATTCTTCAGCAGCTTTTGCTCTTGCTTCATCATATTTATCTTTTACTAGTTTAGCCTCTTCTACATTAGGGGTTTCTACTAAAGAAAATATTTCTGCAGAATCAAACTTAATTTTTCCTTCTTCACCTTTAGCTTTAAGATCTACAGGTTCTCCAGTTGCATTATCAAATCTTAAAACACCATCTTTATCTTTAAAGTAAATTTGTGTTTTAACAGTACCATCATTATATGTAGCTTCAACATATTGACTAACACCAACTTGATCTGCTATAACTTGTATACTAAATGGTTTAGGACTAACTATATCCCTTACCTTAACTCTTTTTTCTTCACGGGGTAACTTGTTTAATTCATCTTGTTCTTCAGCATTTAATCTAGCAATGGTGTCATTAAGTTTATCACTACCTGATTTTTGACTTTCTACAAATTCTAGTATGTAATGTAACTTGCTAAACTCAGTAAGTAATTGCTCATATATTGGACTCCCTGCTTTAATAACTCTTTTATTAGTAGCATCAAAAAATTCTGTAGGTAATGTACCAAACTCTTTAAAGTCAGCAAACTCATCTAGATCAACATAGATTCCTCTAGAAGCCATCTCATTTAGAAGTTGGTTATACTTAAGTCTTTCTAATTGATCATTAATATTTTTTTTAATACTTTCTTCTCTATTATTCCATGAATCAGACATCCAGTCATATGTTCTTTCCACATGATCCATAAAACCAGCAGGATCTGTTAACATATTTACTGCATCAGAAAGTTTATATGATTCCTCTCCTAGTCTATAATAGTCTACAAGTTTTTCAAAAGCTTGATCTATATTACCATCAAGAATTATATCATCACTTTGTTTAGCAAGAATCTTCATGTATTTTTTAAAAGAAGCTTCTAGTCTATTCATAATCATTTGATCTTTTACTTCTGATCTACCATTATTTTCAGCAGCTAAAATCCTTTGTTCTTTTTCTATTTTATCTATCTTTCTATCAATAGATTGAATTTCTTTTTCAGTAAACTGAGTATCCTTCATATAAGTTTCATAATACTCAGGAGATTGTAATTGTTCTCTTCTAGCTTTAAGTTTAGCAAGTTCTGTAGAGAAGGCTTCTTCTTTTTCTTTATATTCTAAATTAGCTGCATCATTTTCTTCTGCTTCAGTTAAGTTAGCTGATCTTTTTTCAAAACTTTTTAATTTAATTTCTTTAAGTTTTCTTTGAGATCTTTTATCTCCTTTTAAAGGAGCATTTGCATCAATTTCATCTTCAACATATTCTTTTTCTTTTGTATTTCCTTTTTGTTCATTATTATAAAAGCGGTCCATAAACCCAGAAAGCTCAACCTTAAATTCTTTTAATCCAGTTAAGAGTTCAGTCTTTTCTTTAACTTGTTTTTTTGAATAATCATCATCAAGACCTTTAAGGCTTGTTAATTCATTCTCAATAATATTTATCTCACTATCTAATCTACTTTCTTTAAGAAGAACTTGTACTTTGTTTGGATCAATTTTCCCAATTAATTTATTTGAAGCTAAATCTTGAAATACACTTTGCATACGCATAACTGTATTCTTAAATGTTTCATTATAAAATATAATTGCTTTTTTACCTTCTTCCCAAGCAGCATGACCTATTGCTGCTTTTTCATATGCTAGAGTACCCTTTTCATAATTTTGTAAATTTACAGGACTAGGCATTGTTTCATTTATTTCCTTATACTGTTTTTCAATTTCTTTTGTTCTGTTAATAATAAGATCAAGTTTTTCAACATGTCCTTCTGTTTGCTCTTCAGTTGAATTCATCATCTCTGCATACTCCTCAGAAGTTAATTGCTTTAATGATTCAAGATACTCAACATAAGTATCAACTTGATCCATTTCTATTAGACCAGTAACTTGCTTTATAGTAGCTTCATTTCTTGCATCTAATTCTTCTTTAGTAGTTCCAGATTGTATAACTTTATCTAATTCAGCTTGTTCTCCTAAGCCAAATAAACGTGTATTAAAATATTTAAGGGGATCATTTTGAAAAGTATCATTTACAGATTTGGCCATATTAGCGCCATAGTTTTTTAAATATTCTTTATCTGCTTTATATTGTTCTTTATTAAATATTTTTTGTTTTGTTTTTTGAATAAAAGGTAATGCCTGATTAAGTGGGTGTGCCATTGTTCCCATAGCAAATCCTGATAAAAAAGTTTCTCCTCCTTCCCAACTAAATTGTTTTCCAAGAGCATCTGTAAACATTTTACCTCCTGATCTTTTATCACGAAGTACTTCTAATTGAGCTTTAGTAAAAAGATTAGCAGAAACAGGTTCAGAATAAAAAGCTTGTTTATGATAATCTTTTGATGTATTAGCAATTATATCTTGTACAGATTCTTGTACACCCTCCATTAAATTAGCTTTAGTATAACCAATAGTTTTTAAGGCTACCTTTTGAAAACCTTGTTTCCTTATTGATTGTGCTGTACCTTTAAATCCTTTCCAACCCCTATCAATCCAACTTAATTTAGGAGTTAAAACTTTTACACCACTTTTTAATGTTTTTGTAGTAAATTCTCTAACTGTTTGACCAGCTGCATTTCTTTTAACAGTAGAAAGACTTTTATTAAGTAATGCACTTACTCCTCTTTTAGGATTCATTATATTATTAAAACTAACTTTATTACTTGCATAAATAATAAGAGTATTAGCAAACATTCCATCTGCACTTGCTTGACCAGCTTCATTTTTTATTCTATCTAATGTAGCATCATCAGGTCTTTCTCCATTATGAGTTTTTTTATATTCTTCAACTCTTTCATTAAAAAAATCATTTCTTATAAATCCTCCTTCAAGTCTAGCTTCAGATAAAGCCATATTTATATTTCTAACATCACTATATAAAGCACCTACTGTTTTAAAAGCACCTGTTGTTGCTCTAGCAATATTATTTAATTGACCTTTATTTCTTATAATGTCACCAATAGCATCTGTAGTATTTGATAATGGATTAACAAAATTAACAAATTTTTTACCAAAATTAGCACTTTTTTCTGCTGCTTTTGAAGCAGCCAATAGCTCTCTTGTTTTGTGTAAAGCATTTAATTCTTGAAGATATTTTCCTGTTTTAAATGAAGCTTCACCAATATTTGATATACCTTTTATACCTTCTAATCCTTCTGATACTCTTCTTCCTGCATTTAATAAACGATAAGTTGTTACAGCACCTGTTGGTGTTCCTGTAAGAGCACTTATTCCCATACCAACAATTTCTTCTGCAATTGCTTCAGATAATATACCTGCTGTATAAGCAAAACTTACTCCTAAATTATTAGTAAATCCTACAAACCCTCCTTTAGTTGAATTACCAATAGCAGCTGCTCTAGCATAACCAGTTGCTTCTTCTGGATCATCTCCAAAATCACCTTGTAATGCTCTACCTAAACTTTTAACTCCTGATGTAAAACCTCTTGCAAATAAAGGAGCCATAGAATGTGTTATAGATCTTTTATATTCTGACATTGCACTTGTACCAGCATTGAATTCAGCATCATTATTTTTAAATGGAGAGAATCCTATTCTATCAAAAGTTTCATTACCATATGCTTTATACCTATCATAGAATGAACTACTGTTTATACCAGCATCATAAGTATAAGGTGTTATTACAGGAGCTGTCTGAAAGTTACCTATATCTTTTCTTAAAAATTGAGTTAGTGTTTCATTAGCAGCATCAGCAGGAGTATAACCTTTTTTTGGATCAGTTGGTGTTGGATTAAATGATTCTTGAAGTTGTTTAGTAAATAAATCTTCAGAAGCATTAGCAGGTTCAGCTGGTAATCCAGTACTTGACATTAATAAATTAATATTATCAGGCATAACTTAATTATTTATTTTGAATGTTTTCTGCTTGCTTTACTGTCTTTGTTAATTGTTCATTAACATAAAAATTGATAGCATCAATACCATCATCTCTAGAATTATCAATATTACTACCAAATCCTGTAACATTATTTTCTGCTTCTCCAACTAGTTTACCATCATAGTCAAACAACTTTATAGTTGTAATATAATCAGGTTCTCCTTTACCTCCTACTCTAATATTATATTCTCCTAAATTAGAAGGATGTTTCCAGGTATAACCTTGTCTATAATCTACGTGAGCTTGAAAAGCAGATACTTGAGATTTAATTAATAAATTATTAAAGTCTTCTTGTTGACCGATAACACCTAAACCATTTAAAGTTAAAAGATCATAATCTTCTTTACTAAGTAAACCATTTGGATTTTTATCAGCATCAATAAGTTCTGACTTTAAAAATTTATCAGGAAGCATAAATTTCATGCCTGCATTATCTTTACTATCATTAGCATATTTTTGAGCAATCATATTAAAACCATTAGCTTTAGTTCCATTTTCTTTAGTCCACTCCATAAATTTATTCATTAAGGCAATTCCTTTTTCATTTACTTCTCCCATATCTCCATCTTCTCCTGCACCTTTATCCCAACCAGATGAACCTAAGCCACTAAAAGTCATTCTTCTATTATTACCATTAACTTTTCCTTTTATATTTTCCCAATCTTGAACCCAAGTTCCAAAAGCTACAGATCCTGGGCTATCAGCTTTTGCAAGATTAACATCTGCTTTTAATCCTTTTGCACCAATACCATACTTTGGATCAAAAGTATTTCCTGCACTTGCAAAACCTGGTATAGCTTCAGTTAAAATACCTTTGTCATTAGAGTTACTATATATAGCTCTAGCTGAAGCACCAAATTTCTTAGAAAATATATTAGCAACTTGAGCAGGTGAATACTCAGCATAAAATTCATCTGGTTCAACTCCAGCTGCTGCAGCTCGCATACCTATTTCTTCAGAATAAACTTTTCCTGCAACTTCTGAACCTTTAAAATTTTTATTACGTTGATAATGTAATATAGCCTTTTCTTCTTCAGACATTTTTGTATCCCAACGGTCTCCCATATTTTCAGGAGCAATTATATATGTTCTATTTAATTTTTCTTCAGAACCAGACTTATATGGATTTGCTACTCCACCTGTTGCTGGTCCTGTTTTAATCCACTCTTTTCCACCAGGAACTTTAGGATTATCTACTAAAGTTTTTCCTAAAGATGTTTCATACTTATTAACTTGTATTTCATAATTTGTTAGAGGCTGGTAACTATAGTTAAAGTTATCAGATGCATCAAAAGAATTTTCAAGTTCTTCTTCATATCTCTTCATACTATAACCTATAAATTTACCATTTTCAAAAATAGGTGTTCCAAAATCTTGTCTTATTTCTTTATCATTTTTACCAGAATTATACATATCAGCTATAATAGCATTTTTAGCATTTGTTTTCCAGGTTTTAGCATCTTGATAATTATCACTTACAGCATTTGCATTTGCAAGTTTTTGAAATAATCCCTTCTCATTAACTTCTTGTTTTACTATAGAATTTTCTGAGTTCTGATAAATAAATTTTGTTATATTTTTAATTACATTAGATGTATAATTATATGTAGGATCATCTGATTTATAAGGTTGACTCCATACGGGATCTTCATTAGTTCTTCCTAAAAAGAATGCTCCACCAGACTTTTGAATAGTTTCTTTAAGTTTTTTTGGATCTCCATATTGTTCTTCATTAAATATTGCTTTTCCAGTTCTTGTATTTATATTAGCAAAAGGCATTGTAAATGAAGTCCCAGATTTACTATTTATAGCTAAATCATTTGTACGATCATTTGACTCAATCCATTCTTTTACATTTGTAGGAGCTGTATTTTTATTTTTCCTAGATTCAAGAATACCTTTGAGAATTGGATCTCCAACTGAAGTTGGGGCAAATATATTTTTCATATCATCAGCATTTATAGCACCTGCTGTTTTTAATCTCTCAAACATATCTAATGATTGCAATACTCCAGGTTCTATACTTGAGCTAAACATGTTATTGAGATCTATATTTAATACCTCATTTACATTTTGTTGATTAAGATTTCCTCCTTCTGCTTCTACAACAGTAAAAGCATTTCCACTTGCATCATATCCATTATCTTTATTTTCTTTTGCAACTTTTGTTGCTTCAGTTAAATTTTCTGCAGGTGTTTTATTTGGATCTGGTGTAAATACTTGTGGTACATAACCAGGAGTTTTTTCACCTTTTTTACCACCAGTAAGTGGTTTTTTCTCTCCACTATAAGTAAACTCATCATAATAAGCATCTGCTTTTCTTTTATTTATAGCATTGTCACCTCTTAATTGTTCAGTTTTATATCTCCATGATCCAGCAGCATTAATCTCTGATAACTGTTGTTTATGTTTCATATCAAGAACAGCATAAGGATTTTCTTTAAAATCTTCTTTTGCATCTTTGTAAGCAAAATATTCTGCTCCATTCATAATGTCACCATTCATCATATCATATGCAACATTACCATCTACAATTCTTCTTAGTTGATCAATATCTTTATAAGGATTATGAAATTCTCCAGTACTAGTATTACCACTACTTGAGTAAGCTCCATTTAAATCATCAAGTTGTGAATCAAGTTTTGATAATATATTATCATTAACACCTTTACCATCTTGATACTCTTTTAAAGTTTTTTCTAAAAGAGGATTAGTTCCTTTTTGTTTTATTTGCTCTTGTATATCTGCAATACGTGCATCATAAGTTCCAGAAACTGATTGAACATTTTTTTGTCTATCAGCTACCCTATCTCTCATTCCAGTATAAGCTGTTTCAAGATATTTCATTTCAGCTTGTTGAACTCCACCATATTTATCAGCATTACTATAAGCAGAATCTTTTCTATTAACATAAGCTTGTGTTTTATAAACAGCTTGAACACTAGGATCAGATCCTAATTGTGCTTCAAATAGTTTACTTAAAGGCTCTTTAAGTACTTCACCATTTTTATTCTTAATAATCCACATGCCATCTTCACTCATAGATGTTTTTTCAAAAGAAAGATCAGCATCTTTTGCAAGATCCATTATCTTTTTTTGAATATTAACATAGGGTGTATATACAGGAGAAGAAATTCCCATTGCAGCATTTGCATCAGCACTTTTAAACTCTTCTTTTCTATACTGAAGTTCTTTTATACCATCTTCCCAATAACTATCTCTTGCTTCTTTATCTTCACTCTTTAGTAAACCTTGTGCTTCTCCAAGTTCTTTATTAAAGTTCTTAGTCCAAGCCATATCTTTCATAAGATTAGTATCTTCATAAAAAGATTTAAAAATTTGACCTGCTTGCTGTACATTTTTTTCTTGAGAAAGATCAAGTCCAGCTATTCTTTTTAAATCAAAGTCTATTTGTTTTACTGTATTGTCTCTTTTTTTAATGTTATCTTCTCTTGTTAGATCACTATAATAATATTGACCATACATTTTACCCAACTGAGCATAGTTAGTGTCATACTGAGATTGCTTCAGCTGAAGTAAATTTGAAACAACATTTAAACCATTATCATAAGGTTGTAATGATGGGATGATTGATTCAACACCTTGTAAATAAGTTCCCATATATTTATATTTCTTTGTATTGTAAAAATATTAAAATTTATTTAGTTTACTAAACTTTAAAAGTTTAGCGTAGTTTAAATGGATATACTGTATCACCTAAAAGAAACCCTCCTTCTGCAAATACATTACCACCCATTCTAATTTTTTGTTGTTTATCCATTCTCATTTGTAAATCAATTGCTCTTAAAGCATCTGCATCACTTGTTATACCTTGTGATTTATAATCAGACATTAGATCTCTTACAGATTTAGTAGGAGCTGTTGGTGTAATGGGAGTATTATTTGTATTGTAATATCCTTCATTACCTTGATCATCTATACCCCACTTCATACCTTGAGCTGCATTAGTTGCGGCAAGTGCTCTACCTCTACCCTTCATTATACCATACTTGTTAGCAATATTTGCCCATTGATTACTATTATCTTTTGGTACATTACTTGCCCATGTAGCATGTTGAGGATTATAAGTATCTTGAGCTTGTTTGCCAAGTAACAATTGATCCCATTGGTGACCAACATTTGATTTTCTAAGAGCTGTTGCTCTAGTAGCATTATCAGCATTATTTATAGTAGAAAGATTAATTATATTATTTTGACCAGCTACTTCTGCATTAAACAAAGCTGCCATAGTACCACCCGGATTATTACGAGATACTTTACGTATTGCATCTTGTGTTCCTCTAGTTTGTCCTTTAAGAAGTTCAGCTTGTCCCATATAATCTGTACCCCAAGCATCTTCACGTACTCCTGGTGCTTTACCCATTATAGGTGCTTCATTAACATTTCTTGCACCCATTGCAACAGCTAATTCAAATTGATCTTCTGGAAGATTTTGTATTGGTGTAAAGTTTGATTGACTTTGTGCTTGACCTTGTTCTTGACCTTGTTCTTGTTCCCATGATTGACAATCTGTTCCACAAGGAACTATTGTTTCTTCATTAGTATAAGGGTCTGTACAAAAACATTCATTTTCAGGTGTTTCAGGACATTCAGAACATTCTCCTGTTGCAGGATCTTTAGTTCTTACAATAGCAGCACCATTAGCATCAACCATAGCAACCCCTGTAACAGGATCAATACATGGAGGACATTCTGTTACTGGTTCACCATCAATAAATACAGCTTGTTCTGTATCTTCAAATTTTGCAGCATTAACATTACACCTATCAAAAATAGCTTTTGAAGCAGCTCCTGGAGCCATGTGTGTTTTTCTAATACCTGTAACTTCAAAAGCTACATCTGGATCAGTTAATTGTTCATAAGTTGCACCAGCTTTAATCATATCACATATAGCACCTTCCCATCCTGCACTAGGAGTGCCACCTCCACCTCCACCTATTACACCTTTTGCATTTGCTCTTTTTTCACCTTCTGTTAATTTATATCCAGCAGTTTTACCACTAAGAGTTTTAGTAGATGTAAAATCAGTACCAATTTTATCTACTTTAGAAGCAGATACATTTCCTTTTTTACCTTTTACTTCTTCACCATTATCAGCTTTACGTAAGTAACCACCATCTTGATAGTAACCACCATAAGCCATATAATCAGGCATATCATATCCACCCATTTGCATTCCATAAGCTGCCATAGGAGCTTGTTGCATCTGTTGTTGTTGCATTGCCATCATTTGTTCCTCAGAAGGTTGAGCTTGTTGTTGCTGTCTTGGATCCATTTGAGGTTGTCCTTGACCACCTTGCATTTGTGCAGCCATCATCTGGGCCATTCTAGGATCCATTTGTTGTTGAGGAGGCTGTTGCATTCTACCAGGTTGCCCTTGCATCATACCTTGTTGTTGAGCAGCCATTTGTTGTTGCTGCTGTTGAGCATTTTGTTGATATTCTGAAAGAGCTTTAAGAACAAATTCCTGAGCTTGTCTATCAGGTATATTTAAATTCATTAATACTTTTTTAATATCATCTACTGAAACTTGGTTTTGAATTAGACTAATAATAATCTCAGTCATTGGTACACCATTTTCCATTGCAGATCTTACCTTATCAGTAATATCAGATAATACTTGTTCTAATCCTTTTTTAGCTTGTGGTAAAAAGCCACCACGCCTCATACCAGGTTGTGGCATTTCTTGTGATGCTTCTTCTGGCATAGCTACTGGAGAACCATCAGGCATTGTTGGTGCAGGACCTTGTCCTTGAGGTGCTTGTCCTTGAGGAGCACCTTGCATTCCTTGTTGCATTCCTTGTTGTGGAGCAGATTCTTCTTTTTGAGCATCTGGAAGAATGTCTGCTTCTGTTATATTATTTTCTTCCATATAGGCTTTTGCAACTACAGGTATACCTTGAGGAAATCCTTTTTTACTTTCTTGTGCTAAAGCTAAAGCTCCTAATTTAGATACTGCTTTTTTAATCATTAATTGTGCAGTCTGAACAGCAATTTTATCTGATGTAGAATCTTGAAGAATACCTCTATACTTATTTAGAGTTAAAAATTGTTTTGATAAATCTGCAGGAGTATAACCACCTTTTTTAATAGGCTTGTTAAACATTTTAAGAATACCAGGATCTTTAATCATCATAGACTTAGTATCACTAAAAATAAAACTATCATCTGGAAGATTTAATGGCACTCCATTATTTGTATGTCTTGGTCCTTTTATTTCATAAAATAATGGATAACCTGAAGGATCAAATGTTAATACAGTTTCTCCACCTTCAGCTTCTAGATTAGCTTCTTCTCTAGGAACTTTAGTAATGGTTTTTGTTTGAACTGCATCCTTACTTGAAAGTTTTAGATTAGCTCCACCAAATGAAGAAATATCATTAGCTAATGAACCATCAACTTGATATCCTGTTTTAGCTTTAGGAGGACTAGTAACCCTTACTTTAAAAATTTCAGGTTCTTGAGAAATTTTAACTCTATATTGCATATTAGTTATTTTTTAAGTATTCTATTTTACCTCCGGCAGCTTCAATTTCTTTAATCTGTTTAAGAGTAAGTGTATATACTCTTCCTTTTTGATATTGTTTATTAGGTGTACCACCCATTTTAGTCACAACATTATTGCCATCAGAACCAATATTTTGAATAAGTTTACCATATTGATTTTGGTAACCTGCATCTCCCATTTGAGAACCTGCAATTTCTGCAGAACCAAATCCTGATTGTCCAGTATTAGGACTAGCTGCATCAGAAGATCTATTTTGTTCTCTAAATGCTTCATCCTGTTTAGCTTGACTCCAAGAATTAGCTCCCTTAGTAACTATATCAGTAAGACTTCCTTTACCAAATAAATCTGCACCCATTTGTTTAGGATCAAAGGTATATGCATTTTGTGTAATAGTTCTACCAACAAAATTTGGATCACTAAATTCTGGTTGATCAACAACAATACCAGGTCTAGCTTTAGGTATATAACCACCATATTCTAAGAACTGTGCGTAAGATGGAATAAAACCACCTTGTTGTCTTCTTATTACACTAAATTGATTTACAGGAGCTCCTAAAGGATTCTGTAAACCATTGTTTTGTAAAAAAGGATTAGCTAATCCTGGATTAGATAAACTAGCTCCTTGTGTATTACCTGAAGGTGCTGGCATATTATCTAAGTCACTATTTTCTACTCCTGGACCACTGTTATTATATGGAGCTCCACTTTGTTGTGGTTGACTACTTCCATCAGTATCTGTATTAGCTGGACCAATTGGATTAGATGGATCAACTGCATTAGTTTGAGGTGCTGATGGTTGATAAGTTGTATTTGTTGCACCTACTACAGGTACTCCTGGATTTCCAACAGCTAAATTAGGACCAACAGGTTGTGCTGCAGGAGCAGAACCTGACATAACACCTGGTTGTAAATAATCTGGTATATTGTTTCCTTCTGAATCAGCATTGTATCCGGAGTAACCAGGACCAGTTGCTGTAGGATTATATCCAGAATTTACCCATCTTTGTTTTTGTTCATCCCAAACCTTACCTTGAGCTGTTTGAGAATCTTGAAACTTTTTAATATCTTGTGTATCAGAAGATGTTCCAGGAGATGTTCCATCAGCACCAGGAGTTACTGTAGCAGTATCCTCCATATCTACATTTGTTGCAGGATCTTTCATACCATTATCAGCATACCAATCAGTAATTCTTTTATTATCAAATGGATTAAGCTTGTTACCTCTATCTTTATAAGTTTCTTGTCTCATATGTTGTGTTCCTTCAGGAACAGTCCAATTAGGAGAAAAACCTTGTGTATAACTAAAGTCTTTTGAGAAACCAAAACCAAGTTTTTTTGGAGGACCATACATCATATTAGTATTTACTCCATAACCAGGAGCATATACTCCAGAACCAGGTTGTCCTTGTTGTGATTTTTGATACTGTAAAAATTGTTCTATTTGTTCTGGAGTAAATTGTTGTTGTCCAGGAGCAGTATTATTAGCAGGAGCTGGTTGTTTTATATTAGAACTAGGAATATTACTAAAAGCATTTGAACTATTAGCACCAAATAAAAATTTATTTGGTACACCTTGTGTACTTGTTTTAGCAAATGGATTAATTAATTCAGCACTTAATTTTGGTTTAAATTTTGAAGAACCATCTATATTAAATTTATCTTTAGCCCATCTATCAAAACCTCCACCAGGAGCAAATCTTTGAATACCACCACCATAGGCATATTCATTTCCACCACTTATAAACTTTTGTAATACTCCTGGTTGCATTTGAGAAGAATCTATAAAGCCACCATCTTCTTCTTGATAAGTGTTTGGACTAAATCTGTTCCATTCTTCACCTTTAAATACTTTAGCATCCCAAAATGGTTGAAGACCTGCATTCGCAGGATCTATAACTTGTTCTTGGTAATCTGGAGCACCATGTGTCCAATTTTCTGATGAATATTCATTACCTTGTTTATCTCTAGTCAACAAAGAATTTTGGTCATAATCTTTTAGTTGGACTTGTTGTTCAGGTGTATAATCTGTAAATTTTTTAATATTATGAGCTTTTGTATATTCATCATCTAATAAATATGAATATGGTGATGATGGAACTATCGAATCATAATAAGCAGAATTTGCATTTATTTTTCTAAATTTTTTTCCATCTTCATCAAGTTTAAGGTTACGATCTGTATCCATTAGAGGTAAACCTGTTGCAGGATCTATTCCTTCTAAATAATTATAATTATATACATATCCTTTTGGATCAGTAAGAGGAGCCCATGGTTTATTTGTTTCTGGATAACCTTCTGGAGAAACAGCTTTTACAAGTGCCAAATATTCAGGAGTCCATGTTTCTGGAAACGCATATTCATTTTCTTCCATCCATTCAGTATTATTAGTTGCAGTACCATTAGGATTAATAGGTGAAGGAGGAATAAATTTATTTAAAGTTTCTTGTTCTTTACTTTGATAAGATCCCGGGATCATTGAAGCATAAGGATTAGCAAAAGGATTTTCTAATAAACCAACAGGTAAACCATCTGAACCAATACATTGATCAGAAAGAGCATCATATACAGCTCCTGGAGGACAATTTAATCCTTTTTTATTAGAAGATGCATGACCTTGTGTTGCACTTGAACTTTTTGTATTTCCAACAACTTCATCTAATGCTTTATTATTAACACTTGTAATAACTTTTTGTCTAACCTGTGATGGATAAGAAACTGATTTCCAACTTGATGAACTAGACATCCTTCCTGGCATCATACCTTGTGTTCCAGGTAAAAAATTTACAAGATTTCCTAAAGCTTTTACATCCCACTCAGCTGTAGCTTTTCTTATACCACCTAATGGTCCAAATTCATAACTAGTATTAACACCTGGTATTGAATTAGGTGTTCCAAATAAAGCTTTGTTAGCTCTTCTTATCCGGCCTCCACGTCCATATTCTTTTTTCATAATAGCTGTATTTATTGCATTTTCATCCATTGCTGTCATTGAGTGTTGTAATGCTTCTCCATAACCATGAAGTTCATCAACCCAATCATGAGGCTCTTGAGCTCCACCATTTGCTTTTGTATTCATATTTTGATAGGACTCTTCAGCTTGTTTTTTCATCATTGCATCATTACCCATTTGTTTTACAGTACCTGCAAACATTTTATTTTGTTTTGTACTATTACCCATTGGGTCACCAATACTTCCTGCTGGAGGTAAATAAAATTCACTGTTTTCTACTTCTTCTCCTTCTGCAGCTTTTTTAAGTTTCTTTATATAATCTTTAATATATTTACTTTTACTTTGTTTAGTACCTCCAAAAGCAAAAGAAGCTGGTACAGCATTAGCATCCATTCCTACAAAGTAAGGTTGTTTAGCTTCAGGAATAACATTATCATTCATATACTGTCCACCTTCTGCATATTCACCATCTTCATCAAAATCTGTTTCTTTAGAAAGTTTACTTCCTAAATTATTACTTTCATAGTAACCATACTTTTCACTATCAGGTATTTCTTCTACTACTTCTTTATCTTTTACTTTTTTATTATAAGGAGCTTCTTGATCATATGGTGCAGTTGCTGAAGATGAGTTATAGTTATCTGATTCTTGAAGTATATCATACATTTCATATACAGTATCTTCAATTTTTTCTCTAGGTATTTTAAATTCTACTAATGCAGAGATGACTTCTTCTGGAGAGGTTCCATTACTTAATTCATAATCAATATATGCATCAATAGTATCTGATTCTCCACCAGCTTTCTTAATAAACTTATTAAGCTTACTAATAAATCTTGGAGTTTCTCCAGGTTGTGCTTTACGTATTTTTACTTTCATAATAATATATATATTAAATATACTAAATTTTAATTTATTAGTTAAACTAAATAAGTTTAAATCTCTTCTATTACATATCCTTGAGCAATAAGTTTTTTAATTTCTAATTTAGACATATTTTTTTCAATAGCTCCACTTTCTTCAAACTTATTTAGTCCTCCATATTTATTTTGTGGTATTTGAGAAGATCCAATTATTGTTGCTGGTACAACATATGGTGCAATTCCAAGAGCATATTTATTCATTGTTTTAAGAAATCCTTTTTTATTTTTTAATGCTCCTAACATTTTAAGCATAGTATTATCTAATCCTGTATCTTTTACATAATTTTTAATAGCATCATCTAATTGTACTTGTGTAATTTTAAAATCTTGATCTAAAGGAATTCCATTTTTTTGTGCAATATAATCTTTTAACTGAGCAGCTCTTTCTCTAATTTCATTAGCATAATTATCAAATCTAGAATTACCTCTAAGATACTTTCTAGTTTTGTTAATTAATTTACTTAAATTAAAATTACTTAGCCATTCTGCTCCTTCTTCAGGACTATTAGAATAATAATGTCCAGTTTCATGTGCAGCAACTCGTGCTTTATTAGCGTCAGTTAAAGGTATTCCTTTTGAATTAGCATTTTTACTTACTTCTGTAGATGTTCTATGTCTATTTGTTCCTAATTTTTCTCCTGGAAGATCAGAAGCAGGATTATGTCTTTCTACAGCAGTAGATAATTTTTGTTCTAATTCTGGAGTTAATTGTTCATTCCAACCTGGTTTATTTTTTTGAGAAATTAATCTTTGTGCTCTAGCAGCTACAGCTTCTTCTTGTGTTAAATATTTAGAATAATCAAAAGCATTAGGAGAACCTGGTAAACTTTTTTCTTTTGCTAAAATTTTACCAATTTTTTGAATTCCTTGTTGAACTCCAAATAAACCTTTAGCAAGTGCAGAATAATTAAAAGGATTTAATAAAGTAGCTTTAAGTGGATCCATATTACTTTTTAATTCTCCTGAAAGAATCCCAGGAGATTCTTGATAGTTTCCTCCAGACGCAGTAGACAAATCAGCTATACTATTACCAATCACTGCTCCTGGTATATCTATTGCAGAATATGTTTGAAGAGCTCCAAAATTACTATCATGTATATCTTTCCATTCTTTTTTAGTTAAACCTGGTGTTTGTATATTAAACACATCTCCTTGTTCTCCAGGTAATTGTTTAACTATAAAATTTGCAAGTTCTTGTCCTCCTGCTAATGATCGGGCCCAAAGAGAGGGTTGTAACTTAGAACCATATTTTGAATTGGCTATCATATCATAACTTACAGCTCCTTTATCTGCTAATTTCTCAACTAACTCAACATGATTCTTTGGATTAATTCCATGATCTTTAGCATATTGTTCAATTACAGCAGTGTTTCTATCATACTCCCAATTTCTATTAAAATTACCTTCTACATCTGTATTAAAATTATCTTGACTAAGTCCAGCTTGTCTATTTAAACCTTTATACTTTTTAAGATAATCAGCTTTCTTTTGATATACATAAGCATCTCTAGGATTAGCTTCTTCATAATTAGCAATATATCTTGAATATTGATTAGTAGGTACTTCTTCTATACGTTGTACTCTTTCTGTTTGACCCATTATACTTACACATTCTCCTGTTACAGGATCTTCTTGAAATCCTTGAGGACAAGGTTGTCCTCCACCTATAAACCTATGAAGTCCACTATACTTAGTTTGAGATATTGATCCTCCATTTTTTTCATAAATAATAGGATTTTTTAAATCAAAATATCCTATATTACCTTTTGCTGACTTAACTGGATTATCAAAAGGAATTACAATTTCATTAGCAACACCGACATGGTTATTTAATGTTGTATATTGATTAATATTATTTTTTTCAGCTGCCTTAATATAACCCATTAAACTTTCATATTCAGAGTCAAATTCTTTTTGAACATTAGCATCCCATTTACCAGAATTTTTAATTTTATAATATTTATCATAAAAATTTTTCTTTACTAGATCTATATCTTTTTTATACATATAGGCTCCTCCACCATAAGGTCCTTCAGCAATTCCTTTATTTGCACTATTTACATATAATTCATATGCATTGTCTCCATAAGCTCTTCCAGCATTATCTATAGTTGGGTGCGTATATATTCCTTTTCCAAACCAACCATCATCTGTTGCTCCAAATTTACTTTCATCAAATATGTCAAACTTATTAGGGCTTCTAGTAGTTAAAGTTTCACCATAATAATCTGGAAAAGATTTTTTAAACCAACTACTTTTTTGTTGTACAAACTGTTCTGGTGTTCCTTGAAAAGGTGTACCATCTACATTTTTCATCCAATTACCTTTTGCTTTAGTTCCTCTTTCAATTTCAGCATAAGCATTCATTAAATCTTTTTGTTCAGCAGTTTTTGGATTCCATGTTCCCCAATTTATTTCTGATTTAGGAGTAGAAACTGCATTAGGAGAACTTGGTAATTTTTTTGGAACATATCCTAAAAATTTACCTATACCTTTAGCTGCTGGTAACATCATAAGAGCATCCATACCAATAGCACCTGCACCACTCCAAGAAGGATCTTTACCAAAATTATAAATATCTGGTAATAAAGCAGCTCCTCCTTGTATTACTCCAGCTGCCATTCCTGCAGGATGAACATATGCTGCTAAATTAAATGGTGATTCTAAAACAGCTTTCTTATGTCCTTCTGTAACAAAATTATTAACAGCTTCTTTATTTATTTTATCTACATCTTCTTGAGACTTATCACCATAAATTTCTTCTCCTGTAATAACATTTGTACCTTTTGATTTTCCAAATGTTTCAGGATTAAAACCTGCATCAATTATTGATTGTGTGTATGCTGCTTTATCATCTTGTTTTGCAAGAATTTTTTTAGTCTCAGCATCAGCTACAGTTTTTTGTTCCTTTTTTAATGGATACAATGTTCCACTTACAGGATCATAACCATATTTTCCACTATATAAATAATGTTTTATTTGATCATTAGACTCAGAAGTTACTTTATCAGGATTACTGGAGTGCATTGCCCAATTTGAAACACCATCTATAAATTTTTGATCATTAGCTAAAGTATAAACTTTAACACATTTTTTTGTGTTTGAATCCCATACATGATCTTTAGGACAATCAGTTGAACCACCTCCTACAAACTTATTAAGAGCTCCACCCTGTTTTTTTTGAGGAAAAATAGATTCACCATTATTCCTGATATAGGTTTCATATCTTCTTGCATCTCCCTCTACTCCTGGTTTACTATAAATTAAATCATTTGCTCCTACAAAACCTTCTGTTGATTCTTGTAATTTATTTCTTGGTATAAATTGTAAATTAGGATCAGCTTTAATCATTGCATCTGTTTGTGCTTCTAAGTCAGTTTTTCTTCTATTATAATAACCCTCCATTGCTTGACCTGATGCTACAGTGTTATTTGGTCTTTGACCTAAAAAACCAGCTGTACTCATATCACCTGCTAAATTTTGTAAATGATGAAATTTTTCATGTTCTGTCCACCAACCATTATTTTCTATTGAACCAGGTCTTGTATCTTGATTTATTTCATTTGTTCCTGCATTGTATCCTGTATGCTCATCAGTCTCTATTACAGTAGGTTCTTGCCATTCTATACATCTACCATTATAAGGAACATATCCTTCAGGACAAGGTTCACCTCCTTTTATAAATTTATTAAGTCCACCAAATTGCTTCTTATTTAATTTATATTGCATCAAATTCATAATTTGATTTTGATAATTTTTTAAATTTTCATAATCATCATATTCTTGACTATATGCTTCTTGAGCTTTTTTATCAGCCACAGAAGAGTTTCCTTTAAAAACAAGTTGTCTACCTTCTCTTTTAGCATTTTCTATTTCTCCAGGAATATAGTTTCCTTCCTCATCTTCATAGCCTTCCATGTAGTTTTTTATATCTTCTACTTTTTTGCTAGCTTTTTTATAAAAACCTCCTGTATTTGGTTGACGTTTATTAAGTCCTGATTTTGTAGTATACCTATTATATTTATCATATCCAATCCTATTTTCAGGATAACTAGGAGAATATTCAGGAGCTAGAAGTTGTTCTGATTGCCCTATTATATCACCAGTAGTTGTATCAATAAGATCAGGAACCTTGACTGGCATAGGAATAAATTCTTCTTCTTTTATTGGCTCTTCATAAACATTATGTATTACTGGTTTTTTAAATTTAGGAAAAGCATACCCATCACTATCTATTTCTAAACCAACTGGTTTTATTTTTAAATTAGATTTTGGACCTTTATATTTATGATTTATAGTAGTACCTGGTTCATAATTATCTGTATGCCATTTTTTTTCTTGTCTATCTCTTTCTTTAAAATAGGCATTCCGTCTTTTATCTTGTACTGATGGATTTAAACCTGCAATAGAATTTGCCATACGATCTAATACATTTATTTTATTAAAATCACTTTTAGCATTATTATAAAAATTTGAACTATCTGACTCAGCTGCAAATGCTTTATCATATATGTCTTTATCAGTATGATATACTATTCTTGTATTTTTAGGAATTTTTACACACTTAGTTCCATTCCAGTATTCATCCTTTAAACAATCACCTCCTTTAGAAGAAAAAATTATTTTTTGTTCTGAAGCTCCACCTTCTTTCTTTTGATTATATGGATCTGTCCATTTAGGATTATCTTTAAAAGGTCTTTCTTCTCCGTAACCATCTGGTAATTGATTTGTTCTTGTTAAATTAAGCAAATAATTAACTTTATCTTTTTCTGATTTATTACTAAATATAGTATTTGCTCCTACAGAATTGTTATATATATCTTCTAAAGATTCTTGTAATTTAACTGACCAAGGTCTAGTATCATCTAAGTTAGTCAAAGTAGAAAGTTCATGACCTATACCTGCAATATTAGATCCTAAAAAACCTAATGGGTTTGATATAAAAGGAATGTTTCCTGTTTTATTTGCTATTGTTTGAGCAGTTAATGCTCCAGCAGTTGAATGTCTTAAAGGGTCTGATGGGTCTTCACCTTTTTCTGCTAAGTTATGTGCTATATCAGCAGCTCTTACTAATGGTTTTTCTAAAAAGTCATTAATATCTGTTTCTAAAGTTTCTAAAAAACTATTTTCCCTAATTGGCATAGGTTTTTCTTTACCAAAATCAGAAAAAGAATTTAAAGGTTTAATATTAAAACCATCATTTAATGTAGTTAAAGGTGTACCAGTTGTACTATTTAATCTATTTTTTATATTTGTTAAAGTATTAGAATTAAAATTAAGAAGTTTAATACATTTATTATCTTTCTTACTCCATACCATTCCTTCAGGACAACTAGAAGATTTACCTCCTGCTGCATATTCATCTAATTCTTCTATAATATAACCACCTTCAGTATACTGTTTAATTTCTTCTTGAGATAAGTCAAGGATCATTCCTTCTTCTTCTTCAAACTTATTTAATCCACCATATTTAAAAGATTTCTTTTTAAATAATTTTTTATTTTTAGTTTTTAATGTTTCTTCTTTTTTTGGATATTGTAATGTTGCAGTATTATTTTGTGTAATAAGATTAGGTTTTAATGTTGGTATAGAAGGAAGTGCAGCATTATTTTTTCTTTGTTCTTGTTTAGCATTAAACTCTTCTTTTTGTTTAGCTAAATCTAAAATTTCATCATTAATTTTATTTTGAGCTCCTACATATCTATAATAATCAAATCTATCTCCAGGTTTTCTTTCTGTTACTAAAAATGATTTATCAAAAAATAAACGGTTTCCATCTACTGCATTATAAAAATTTCCTGCCTCAGTGTCTTTAGGAAACTTTGGATCAGGTTCTGCATATATTGTAGTATGATGGGGTCTTCTGCTCATACCAGAATCAGGATCTGAATAATCATTTGGAGCCATCTCAACCATTAAAGCCATATCTCCTGGTTGTCTTTCATTAGGATTAATTTTTTCAAAAACAAAGTCTCCAGTAGCTGCTCTATTTGCAAAATCAATATTTCCACCTATAATTGGTACATCAGAAGCTCCAGCTTTTTGATAAGCAAAACACCCATATGGTGTACAATAAAGCTCTCTACCTGGATGTAACCCTTTATTCCAGTTATTATTTTTAGTATCCCATTTTGCTACATTATATAAACCTTGATTTGGTAATACATTTTTAATTTCTTGTGGTAAAGCTTTCCTTGCTAATTCTAATTCTTTTGGATTTCTAGCATATATAAAGTTTTGATAAAGAGGACCAGCTCCATTTTTTAAAATCAAATCATCAGCCTCATCTAAAGCCTTAGATGCTGGTATAACATTTCCTCTAACTTTAAGAACTCTTGCTTTTTCTTTTTCAAGTTCTTTAACTTTAGCATTATATGCTTCTTCTAATATAGCATACTCAGCTGTACCAACTTCTATTTCTTTTAAAGCATCTTCATATATTTTTTTTTCTGCAAGATGTTTAGCATAACTTTTTTCATTATATTTTGATGTATCTTCAACACATTCTTGTAATTCTTCATTCCATATATAACCTTCACCACAATCAGTTGGACCACCTCCTAAAAACTTATGTAGTCCTCCATATTTCATTACACCTTCTGCACCTTCTTCTTCTTTTTTATTTTTATTTTTAGATATGTTGTTTAACATAAATAAAATTTCTTCATCAGTAAATTCAAGTCTAAGATCTTCAATGGGAGTCATCATTGGCATATCTTTATTTTTAATATATTCTTGAAATTTTTCTGGAGTTAGTTTTTCTGTAAAAGGATTATATATACCTTTTTTTTTTGCCATATATCTAATTTCACCAAGTCTAGCTCTAACTTCAGTAGGAATAGAAATATAATTATGACCCTGTGTTTGCCAAGAATTTTTATAAGCATCATTGTACTCTTTAATATTATTCTTGTAATAGTTTTTAAGATTATCAAAAGATGTTTTAAATTTAGGATCATCAGGTAAAATATTATCACTAATTACCGCTTGTTTTATTTCTTCATCAGTAGGCATTTTAAAACTAGGATTATTTTTTAATATAAGATTGTAACCTTCAGCATCTTTATAATTAGCAGCTCTATTTTGAGTAATATATTTTTGATCTAAAATAGGCATAGCTCTATTAAATACTTTTTCTTCATCTCTAGGAAATCTTGGATCTTTGTATTTCATCCAACTTGGTGTACTTGCTCCTAGTGGTTTATCTGATGAGTGCAAGCCTTCGTGTACATACATAGAAGTTCCCAATCCAAAACCACTTGGGAATACATCTATTTGTCCAGTATCACTATATGATCCACTATTAGACCAAGCTGATGGAGCTTCTGTACCATATTTTGTAGTTTCTGAATTTATAATATTTAATTCAGGCATTGAAGCAATATTTTGCTTTCTAAATTTTGTAAGAACATCTGCATTTTTTTGATTACCCTCATAACTATTAAGAACCATTTGATTATACATTGGTGAATTATGCCAATCATTAACAAATTGTATACCTTCATCAAAATACTTAGGTTCATCTATTAAAGCTTGTTTATATTTTCTGTTTTGTTCTTCTTTCAAAAACTTTTTAGAATTTACACACTCTCCTGTTACAGGATGTTTTTGAAAGCCTTCTGGACAAGGTTCTCCTCCATTCTGTGCATGTATTAATCCCTTACCACCACACTTATGACATGTAGTAATATCATTACCTCCATCTGCAGCATCCCATTCCCAACCACATTTTTTACATGTTACTTTCTTAGTTAATAAAGCACCACCTTTATCAAATCTATATTTAGCTTTAGGATCATATACTCCAGGTGCTTTCTTTTTTCTTTTTCTAAAAAGTGGACTTTTTTTAAATAGTCTATTTGTAGCAAACAAATTGCTATTACCTTTTTCACCACCTGCTTTATAGTTTTCCATTATCTAGGGGAGTATTGATTTTTAGTATTGTATAATTTTAAGATCATATTTGTATCATATGAATCTGTTTTAATTAAATACATTAGATTAACCATTTGTCTAAACTTCTTTCTTTGCATCTGAGGTTTATTATAATCTACTGCAAGAGGGTTAATAGATTTCTTATAACCATTTGATTCAGTAATCCATAATTTATCTTGAGGATAATTTCCTAATAAGACTGTAGTACCTGGAATAAGAGGTCCTGTTGGAGGATAACCTGAACCTGTTGGGAATTCTCCACGGTCTTTAGTTATATCCCAGAATTGGTTTATTCTATATTTACTTTCTTCTTTAGAGAATAATATATCAAAGGCTTGCCCTGAAGCATTTAGCTGAGGATAGTTTAATGATAGAGTTATATTATTCTTAGGAAAAATATTTAAGTTTAAATAACCAGAAATTTGTTCTGTATTATAAACAACTAGTTTATCAAAATTATAATCTAATACAGTAAACTGATCTACACAATAGTTATTATCTCTTCTGTAACATTCAAGAACATATTCCATTGATCTAACTGTTGTTACAGTTTGTCCTGTGCTTACAGGAAATTCTATTTCAAATGGATATTGAACACCATAAAAATTACAGTATGTAATACAATCAAAATTATGTTTATATAGACCATTATTTTTTGTACTTACAAAACTTGCTTTTGATGGTATAGTTAAGTCAGGATGCCAGTCATGAAAGCTAATCCAAAATTTACTTTTAGGATCATAACTTACTGTAAATGAAGCATCTTCAAAAATCATTGGATCTCCTAATGGTAAATCAAGGGGTGGTCCAGGATTACCTGCTGAATCTGTTGGAGTGTATTGGAAATAACTATTCCTACCATTATTTATATAAATAACTTTACCATCTAATAAATTACCTTGACTATCAAACTTTTTAAGTTTATAATCTTTTTTACAAAAATATAGTACTGAATTATAGTTATCATAAATTGCTTGAGTACCTACGCCAGAAACAGGATTATCTAAATAAGGATATTCAGGAAAGTCTTCTGTTAATTTACATGGTAAGAATTCATCAAACCACCATTTCATACCAGCTTGATTTATTTCTTGTAAACCTTCTCCATAAGTAAATACTTTACCTTGATCTTGTGATATATAATAAAGACCAGCAGGAGTTGATATTACAGATAACTTTCCTTGACAAGAACCATACATATATGGAGTATCTGCTACAACAATATTTTGTGCTTCTTTTGCAAACAAACCTCCATCACCGATAATAACTTTTGTTCCTGAGCCATCCATTTCTAATGTATCAACTCCTTGGAATACTTGAGGACTATCATTTTTAAATGTTAAAAAAGCTCCTGTTTTAGCAAATGTCTTAACTGAACTAACTTCACTAATAAACTTTTTTCTATTAAATGGTAAAAATATAAACCAGTTATCTGTAGGAGCATCATCTGAAATACCTAATGAATAAGTAATAACATTTGGTAAATAAGTATAACACAATTGAGAAACTAATGGATCATAATATGTACTTTGTAAAAAACCAAAAGATGTAAATCTATTTGTTAATCTAACAATGCTTAATGAAAAATCATAAATATAAAAGTTACCTTCTGTAGCTGTTAGTTTATCCATTCTAAATAATGTATTTAGATCTGTAAACATATAAGGTTGATAACATTTTTCAAAATCAAATGTGCCTACTTCTCTAAAGTCAAGCAATACATCTGACTCTACTACAAAGTCTCTTACTCCTGATGCAGAAAGATAGAAATAAGAATCTTTAGTAAATGTAAATCCTGGATAAGGACTTGGATCATCATTAGTTCTATTATAATTTTTACTATCAAGATTAAAATAATCATTTGGAAAGAATCCAAAACCTGTTGTGTTACCTTGAATTAGATTAGACCATGCATTAAAATTTGTAACTTGTAATTCTGATACAGCATATTTTTCACTGTTTGCCCAATATCTTGGCTCAGGAATCATTTGATTATTAAAATAATTATAAGGATATCCATTAGGGTCTCCATATAACCAATCATAAAAAAAGAACATTGGATTCTTTTCTGTAAATCTAGTTACATAAGTATCTCCATTAAATAACTCTATAGTACTTTGAATTACTCTTTTATTATAAGGTATTGTAACTACTGTACCATTTGGTTGTATAACATTAACATTAAAACTTTGACCGGGTAAGTTAAGTGGTATATTTTGTTCACAAGGAGTAATAGGTAATTGTATAATTGAATTTAATTGTCCATACTGATCATCTAAATCTACTTTGATTGCAGCATAGTGACTTGCTATTGGAACACCAAATTCAATACTCTTTTCACTTTCATTAATTTTTGGACCAAAATTATTACCAATAGAAGGTAACTCATCATCAAACATTCCAAGACTTCCTAATGATAAATCTTGTCCAGTTAAAAATTTAGGACCATCTGTTTGATTATTGTTTGCAGTTTCTGTTCTTAATACAAGTAACTTAGGTCTCTTATAATTATTAATTGTATAACTATCAATATTACCTGTTACAGTATTTGTATAATTTCTAATTTCCTGAGATGTATTTGTAAA
>Ga0209246_10000233_pt1 | contig 25357 bp, 40 predicted proteins | sample LauGreSpBDMM15SN_2_FD_187560 | JGI IMG/M metagenome (GOLD analysis project Ga0209246, IMG submission 187560) | Freshwater lake microbial communities from Lake Michigan, USA - Sp13.BD.MM15.SN (SPAdes) (version 2) | ecosystem: Environmental > Aquatic > Freshwater > Lake | place: Lake Michigan...
GAAGTTGATCTTTAAATTCATCCCAATCCTCCTCAGAGTTCAGCACAATACGCCCATGCTCAAATCGACCTTGGAGGCTCCAGATAATTCTGTCAGCCTTTTTCCTGTTGCCATGCGTTAAGTCAACGATATGCGAATATACATTATTTTTACGCATTAAGTCAGACAAATACGGCAAAACTGCATTTTTTAACGCACCTCGCTCAATTCCAACAGCCAAAGGTCGGTAATCTCGCATCTTCATCAGAATGGTTGCCGCAGTCTCCCGTATATCCCAGCGCCCAAACACAATCTCTTTGACAAACCATTTGCCATCATCAGTTACCTTGACCACAGCAATAGCAGTCTGATCTAGCCTTTTCTTGGAATTAGCCGCTTGTTTGGCAACTTCCTCAAACCCAGCCAAGTCAATGGCCAAATAGTAACTGCCATACTGAGGTTCTTCCCCGTATTTGATCCATTCTTCCTTGAACACATTGCTACCAGCATTGGTGAAACTAGCCATGTATTCTTGCTTGAAAGCAAAGGTAGACAAAGTTTTCTTGGCAGACTCAATCTCAGTCGGGTCAATCAAGGGGTTGTCTTTGGTAGTGAAGTGCCAAGACTTCCAATCATCATCATCCTCAGTCTCGCCAAGTTTGAAAAGGTCATAGAACCAATTCCTTCCCTTCGGAGTCCCAATAAACATGGCTCTGCCTTTTTTGTCTGACAGAGAAGCCCTTATTACTTGCTCCCACGCTTCAGGCTTAATGTCTGCTACCTCATCCAGTACAGCGTAAGTCAAGCTGACACCACGGAGAGTATCAGGTCTGTCTGCGCCTCTAACGTAAATCTTTGCGCCATTGATCATCGTGATATCTAAGTTGTTTACATGACTACCTTGGATCACCTCTCGACCAATGTCCAACAGCAAATCCCAAATAATCTGCCTAGATTGCCCCATCGTAGGACTCACATACAGCACAGCTGATCCCTGTGGACACTTCAACGCCTCAATAATCAATGTCGTTGCCGCCAACCTAGACTTGCCACAACGCCTTCCAGCCGCAACAACCTTGAACCTCGTCTTGTCAGCAAAAACATCCTGTTGCCAAGGTAAAAGAGAAAAGTTCAGGTCAGACATCTTTCGCCTCCACATCTTCCGCATCTATCGTTTGGGCGTGATTGATCTCGCCAATGCCCGTGATGTTAATCGTTACCGCATTCCGTTGCTTGGCTTCCTTGTCAAACAGCGTGATCGGTAACGTCCTATCCAAACACATCTTCAACGCCGCCATTTGGCCTGGATGGTCATCGTTCAACGCAATCTCTATCACCTTCTGCGCCACATCCCTTCCACCAGAATTGATCATCAGGTCTTTGAGTTCCTTGATCCTCTGGTGATCCGTCTTAGGCAAAGACAGGGAGGGGTTAGCCGCCCACCGCTGGATAGTGAGTTTCTTCACGCCTTTGGGTCTGCCAACCTTTTTTTTCAATTCGAGTTCACTCATAACAAAATTTTACTCCTTTTACCTTTTTGTGAGGGGAGGGGGGTACTGTAAAAACTCTGGCGGAGGCCGACCCCCTCCCCCCCATCCAAAACGCAAGACCTACTGGTAAACCCTAACAGTTTTGGCGGTCTACTTAATACTATGTTCATTATGTAAAGTTATTTTGTAGTTATGCACAGGTTATACAGAGAATTGTGTTGCGTTTCTGCACAGTCCACAGCAATTGTGGATAACTGGTCGTTTGGTCTGTGGATAACTGGATTAATTAACCGACCAGTCGGTCGGGAAACGGGAAAAGGGAAAGGGTCGGATGGTGCATTCCAGCCATACCTGACAGCAGACGGAGAATAGTTCGTTAAAACCCTCTCAAACCGCATTAAAACCGCCTACAACAGGTTTTTCTGGCTTAGACGGGGCAACGCCTAAGAAATCATCCAGATCGTCCTTGGGTCTGTATCCGTTGTTCCACAGCTTCTGATAAATTTCTAGCAAAGAATTCCAGCCTTGGGTCAGATCACCACGACCAGCGACCAAAAGGATTTTCCGTTCGGATGCTCCAAGTTTGCGCTTAAACCAGACAGTATCCGTTCTGCATGGTCTGCCTCTCATATAACCTCCAACTCAACCGCATAAACCTTCGCACCACCGCTTCTTTGCCTGTACTGCCAATCAAGCTGTTTATGCCCATCGTCTATGCCAAGCCAATCAGCGACACCATCACGGGTAGCTTTGAACGCCGACTGAAGGTTGTCACCATCCAACTGGCGAGGCGCAATCCTCGTTAGCACCAAGGTCAGGGGTAATGGTGGTGGCGTAGCAATACTCGCCAAGGCTTTGAACGCCTTTTGCCTTTGACTTTTCGCCAAACGAGCCTTAACAGCCCAATGTAGTCTTAAGTTCGCAATTGAGACAATCTTCATTTCTATCCTTATTTCAATCATTTCTTACCTTCTTCACCAAACAACAGCCCAACCCCAAAATCCCTATCCGATCCTGATCATCCGATCCATCCGCCATCCGAACCTTCCTTAGTCTATAGACTAAGGAGGAAGGATTCGGATGATTGGCAGGGTGGACTTCGGATGGTTTCGGATGGTTTCGGATGATTCGGATGATAGTTTCGGATGCTATCCTTATTATCCGAATCATCCTTGTTCGGATGACTTCGGATGACTTCGGATGCAAATCAATCAACCTTTACCTCACTTGGCTGGCTATTTCTGCTCTTGTAACCACCATCTACCTCAACCACCAAATCCTTAGATATCATACTTTTTACTACTTCCCAAAATCTGTTATTTTTGACTCCATGCTCTTTGGCTGAGTCTCTCCACTCGTCATATCCAACTGGCCGTAACTGTTGATTCTGGTGCAAGCTAACTTCTAGCATCACCAAGCATTCCATCACTTGTTTCTGGTTTGGTGAGAGATAGGTCTTCTTTTGCACTTGGCTAACCAGACCGCTAATATCTACCGCTGTCAGATATGCACCTTTGACTGGCATTCCGTTTTTGTTGTTGATTGGCAAATCAACTTGGGTGATCTGGAAGTTCTTAGGACTTGGCATTTCCGCATCCTTCATCTTCTTACTCTCAAACGCTATAGTCTTTGTGCCTGAATCCAGTTGGCACTTGTACTCAGCATCCAATGCGCCTTTCAAGGCTGTTGAACCTCTGGATCGATCTTTGTCTGCGACTCCTGAATGGTGAACCACCATGACACAGCATTTCCAAGGTTGTCTTAAGTAGACATCCAGATGCTGAATAAACGCATTCATATCCTGAGTTGAGTTCTCGTCACCTCCATGATTTCTGGCTAAGGTATCAATCACAATCATGCTTGGGATGCAATTAGCCTCTGCTGACAACTGCTTTATCGACTCAGCGACAACTGCCGCCTCTGTTGCATCGTACAACTGCGCCGCACGATGGGACTTGTACAGAGGCACACCAGCTAGAGATGTGCCGTTACCAATCTGCCATGCCTTTAATCGCCTTGCCAGCCCGTTATGCCCTTCACCAGCGATGTAGAACACACTACCTTGCTTGACATCGTGACCATGCCAAGGTTTGCCAGTTGCCACACAGCAAGCCAAGTCGATTGCGACAAATGACTTTCCACCGCCTGGATCACCAAAGACCTGCGCCAAACTATCTGCCTCGATGTAATCATCCACCACCCACTTTATCTCTGTGAGTTCCAAACTATCTGCTCTGGTGAACTCAAACGCCAACTTGTCTATGGCAGGCAGAGCCACTCTCTCAATCTGCTCCTTGACTGCCTCAATCCCTTGGAGAGTATGCAAGTCATTGAAGTCTGTTGGCTTAGAAGGCAGATCAGACTCATTGAATGTTGGATACACAATTTCCCCAAACACCAACCCTGCCGCCGCTTTTGCCTTAGTGATGCCAGGATTGCCCTCCGTGAACTGATCATTATCCGCACAGATCACGATCCTTGACCCCAAGAACATTTCCTTGGCACTCTTCGCTACCTTGGCAAGATTGCCACAGTCAAACGCCACCAGAGTGGTGAACCCTGTCGCTTGGTGAATCGATGCACAGGTTGCGAAACCTTCACCAATGAAGATCACCTTTCTGTTGCCTCTGAGTTCATAGAAACCACCCTCAATCTTGCCACCCTTCAAGAACCTCTTGTTTCCCTCCGCGTCAATCGTTTGGTAACTCAAGATTTCCCCTTGGTTATCACTCACAGGCACAACGAGCCTGCCAGCACGATCAATCTTTATTCCGTGTGGCTCTATCCTCTTCCTCACCAAATAAGGATGGTCTGCACTCGCATCAGCATAGGTACTGACCTCATCCTCTGCCTTCTCAGCCGCCACCTGTTGGCTTGCCACCCTGTCAGCTTCTCTCTTGGCCTTGAACTCTCCTACCCACTTATCATGCTCTAACCGTTCAGAGAATGACATCGATCTACCAATGTCTGCCATCCACTTGGACTCAAAGGTAGGCTCCTTCCAACAGCCTGCTACACCCACAGGAATCTTGCCACTTAGGTGCAAGATATACCAACCATCAACTGCACCTTTCTTGGAGGAAATATGAGGTACACGATGTATCTCGCCATCTGCGATCAAGTCTCTGATCACAAGCCCTTGTGCCTCGCAATGCTTGGTGAATCCCTCGATAGGACTCACTAGGTCTTGGCTCTCTGTGGCCGCGGCAAAGCCGTTGGGGAATATGTTTGTAAGACTGCTCATGCTTGTGCCTCCACCAGTTCAGGCCAAATCGCCTGCCAAGACCCCTGACAAAGCATCTTTCTGGTGATCTTGCCACCAGACTCTTGCTCAACCCAGACAGCCTGCCAAGCACTCATTTCTCGCCTTCCTGTCAGGCATTGGTAGATATATTGTTCTGAGAGTCCAACCTTTTCAGCCAACTCTCTGCGTTCTTCGGGGGAAATGTGAGGTATGTTCATAGGGTAGCGAGTCTAGCAGAAAGATAGAACTCTGTAGATATAGGTGCAAACCCTATTAGGGATACCGATAGGAATTATTTTTAAATATTTCTATCAAAACGCTAGAAACCTCTAGTTTTTTGCTAGAATTCTGGTCATGGGCAGGGAAATAGGTTCTCTGCACATCACGCCGCAAGGTCAACCAAAGGAAACGAAATGAACACCGAAACAAATTTCAAAAAAACAAAGTTTGAAAATATTATTCGCCACCCCATTGGAGTATTCAGCCGCACTAAGCCCTTATGGACAGGCACAGGCAACAGCGGGGAAAAATTTATGATTCATTCAAATGGCACTTGGTACTACACCTATAGCGGTCGCAAAATTTCACTTGGCTATAGATTAGATGAAGTTTCTGAAGCATTAAAGCAACTTTAAATAACAGCATCTCTTAGGGGCGCAAGCCCCATCCCTTTCAACCTTTACAGGAGAATTGAAATGAAACAAACCCTCAAAGACATTCTCGCCGCCACGCTGGTGGCAGTAGGCTTTGCATGGCTCTTGGTGGCATGGTGGTCAGCATGACCCCAGACCTCTATCAATTCAACTGTGAGGTTGAAGGTGTCGAACTCCAATGCAAGTTGGAGTATGAACCAGCAGAAGAAAACTACCCAGACGCACCCGACATAGAGGAGTGCATGAACCTTGTGAACGCCACCACCAATGGCGTTGACATCGCCCACTTGCTTATGCAATCCCTTGTGGATCACATCTGCGAATCCGCCCTTGAAGACATGAAGGAAAACTCCAATGATTACTAAACTTGTTGCGGAATTAAGAGCCGCAAAAATGGCGGAGGAAACTGCCAAGAAGAACCGCCTCGATGTGGAGAACAAGATTCTTGCTCTTTACGCCACGCCAGATGGTGGTGAGGGTACGCACAATGATGAAGAGTTCTCCATCGCTTGGAAACTAACTCGCACAGTCGATGCAGAAGCCTTGTCTGCTGTGTTCGAGATGCTTGGAGCCAATGTTCAGAAAGCATTTCGCTGGAAGCCAGATGTTGATCTGCGTCAGCTTCGTGCCTTACAAGAACTCGATGCCCCTGCATATGCAGAGGCCGCTAAATTTTTTACATCCAAACCCGCAAAACCATCCGTAACTCTGAAAGACTAATATGTTCGATCTCAAATCCATATCAAAAACCCGCCGTGTTCGTGCGCCAAAAATATGTTTAGTTGGCGCAGGAAAGATTGGCAAGACCACCTTTGCATCCCACGCACCCAATGCGATTGGCATCTTGACTGAGGATGGTGCAGACGCAGTAGACACAAACGCATTTCCTTTGGCATCTAGTCTGCAAGAGGTCTATTCAGCTATCGAGACATTGATCACCAACGAGCATGACTTCAAGACGCTGTTTATCGATTCGCTCGATTGGTTGGAGCCACAGGTGCAGGATCATGTGTGCAAGGCGAATGGTTGGAAGAGCATTGAACAGCCTGGCTTTGGCAAGGGCTACGTTGCCGCCGCTGAAGAATGGCGCAACCTTCTTACTGGTCTGGAAGTTCTTAGATCGACAAAGCAAATGGGGATCATCCTAATTGCCCACGACAAAATTAAGAGAGTGGAAGACCCCTTAACTGAGGGCTATGACTCCCACGTTTTAAAACTCCACGACAGAGCCGCCGCATTGGTGCAGGAGTGGGCAGATGTGATTGGCTACGCTGGTTACAGAATTTACACAAACAAAACAGATGCTGGTTTCAACAAGAAAGAAACCAAGGCAACTACAACGGGTGAACGCATCCTCCATGTTGAGGCGCACCCAGCGCATTGCGGTGGTAACCGCTTTGGCTTATCCAATATGCCGCTTGACTGGGCGGTATTCCAAGACGCTTTGACAAAAGCACAGTCTTGATCTTTCAGTCCGTAACTTTATTAACTTTTAGGAATCTAAAAAATGGCTAACTTTTCTTTTGACGCATCCGCTGTCGCTCCGCAGATCATAAATGGAGTCTTACCCGCTGGCACTTATTTGGCGCACATCACGGAGTCTGACATTCGCCCATTGGCCTCTGGCAATGGTGAAGGCTTGAAGCTGACTTTGGAAATCATTGATGGGCAATACAAGGGACGGCGTGTGTGGGACAACATGAACATTCAGCACACAAACGAAATCACTCAACGGATTGCCCAAGCACAGTTGTCTGCCCTTTGCCACGCCGTGAATGTGATCAAGTTAGAAGACACTTCTGCATTGCATTACAAGCCTGTACGAGTCAAGGTCACAGTCCGTGAGGCAGATGGCAAGTACCAAGAGAGCAACAACATCAAGGGCTATGAGTCCGCCTCTGGTGCTACGCCAACCCATTCAGCACAAGTTGCTGATACAGCACCAGCTACCGCACCCACAACTTCCAAAGCCCCTGCTTGGGCTAAGAAGTAATATGGCAGTTCTACCGCAATCTGTGGTAGACCCTGTATCAGATGCCATCTTTGCTTATTACAAAGCAAAGTATGGCTCTGAGCCACAGCGTCCATACCTTGGGGCATCTGCCATTGGCAAGCCTTGCCTAAGACAACATTGGTATTCTTTCCGCTGGTCTAAGGCTCCACAATTCTCAGGCCGCTTGTATCGAGTGTTCCAATCTGGGCATCTGCAAGAGCCACGTGTCTATCAAGACTTAGCAAGCATTGGTTGTACTGTCTATCAAAACAATCCAACGACAGGCAAGCAATGGTCTTTTGTTGAAGAGTCTTCTGGTGGTCACTTCCAAGGCAACTGTGATGGCATCATCACGGGTCTGCCACAGGCTCCTAAGTCACCGCACATTTTGGAGATCAAGACCGCATCAGACAAGATGTTTCGGGATATGCAAAAAAATGGCGTAAAGAAGTCCAAACCAGAACACTATGGGCAGATGCAAATATACATGAAGTGGACAAGTGATGAGTTTGGTGATGATGGTTGCAAAAGGGCTTTGTACTTTGTGGTCAACAAGGATAACGATGAAATCTATACAGAACGAATCGAGTTTGATCCCGTTGAGGCTCAAGCCATCATTGACAAAGCTATTGCAATCATCACCGCCACGGAGCCACCTGTTGGTGTCTCTACTGATCCTAGTTGGTACGAGTGCAAGTTCTGCGACTACCATGCAATTTGTCATGGCACAGATACACCAGCCGCATCTTGCAGATCATGCGCCCACGCCACCCCAGAAATGGATGGAGAGGCAAGATGGAGTTGCCAAACGCACAAAAAAGATTTGTCGGTTGATGACCAGCGACAAGGTTGTGCAGACCACAGAATCATTCCAATTCTGTTGGCTAAGACTGCCCATCCTATTGACACAGACGAAAGTGGCGTTGTCTACGAGATGGCAGACGGCAAACGCTTTACCAATGGCGATCCAGCAAAGAACCTAGACCACTTGAGTAGTCAAGAAATCCACGCCTGTGCAGACAAGACTATTTTGGTGGACGAGCAATGCTTAGAAATACGCAAGCAACATGGAGGAAAGTTTGTATGAAAACAGTACCAATTGAAAAAATAACTTTAAGAGATTATTTTGCGGCTCAGGCTATGCAAGGGATGATGGTTGATGTTGAGCAACCAAAATGCAATTACATTGCAAAGACTGCTTACGAAATGGCAGACGCAATGCTTGAGGCGAGAAAAAATGATCCTGCGTGAGTACCAGACTCGCACAGTCACCAGCCTGTTTGATTGGTGGACAAAGCATCAAGAGGTCACAGACATCCCGTTGCTAGTCCTGCCAACTGCGGCGGGAAAGTCTGTCATCTGTGCTGAAGTTGTGCGCCAGATGTGGGAGCAATGGCCTCTCTTTCACCCCAGAACTGTGGTGCTAGTTCCATCCAAGGAGTTGGCAGAGCAAAACGCTGAGAAGTTGCAAGCACTTTTGCCATCAACAATCAAGGTTGGCTTTGTGAGTGCAAGCCTTGGCAAAAAACAGCATGATGCAGATGTCATTGTGGCCACTATAGGATCGATTGTTAAATCTGCACACCTTCTTGGTGACATCAAGATGGTGATCATTGATGAGGCGCATCTGGTAGACACAAAGCCAAAGGGGATGTACCGAACCTTCTTGTCCAAGCTGTCCGAACTCTGCGAGTACCGCACAGTTGGCATGACCGCCACGCCTTTTAGGGGCAATGGGGTCTGGTTGACAGATGGGGACGATCCTCTGTTCACAGGCTTTGCTAGTCGAGTCACCATGCGTGAGTTGTTAGATGGCGAATTCATTGCGCCGCTAGTCCCACCAAAGTTTGGAGTTGTAACCCAGATCGATGCCAGCAAGGTTGGCATCTCCAATGGAGATTACAAAATTGGTGAGTTGTCTTTGGAAGTTGAGAAATACTTGGGCAAAGTAGCCCTAGAAGCCACCAGAATCGCCTCAGACCGCAAGAAGTGGATAGCCTTTACACCAAGTGTCGTTAACGCAGACAGCCTCTGTAATCGCTTAAATTCCCTTGGTATAGAAACCGCCGTTGTCTGTGGCGAGACACCAAAACTCATAAGGGAAAACCTTATTAGGGATTTCCGCAATGGGGAAATCCATTGCTTGGTAACTGTCTTAGCTTTGTCTACTGGTTTTGATGTGCCAGATGTGGATTGCATTATTTGGTGCAGACCAACGCAGTCACCAGTCTTGTACGTTCAAGGCATGGGTCGAGGAACACGCATTGCAGATGGCAAGAAAGATTGCTTGGTTCTCGACTTTACTGACACAGTTGCAAGGATGGGTACTGTAGACACAGTAACTGGTAGAACCAAACGCATAACCAGCAATCAAGAAGCCCCATTCTGTATCTGCCCAGACTGTGGCGAAAGGAATGTTGCCGCCGCATTGACTTGCATAGTCTGTGGAGCCACGATCAGAGAAGAACAGGTTAAGGTCTTGGATGCCTCGCTGTCTTATGCCGCATTGTTGTCTGAGCAATCCAAGCGAACAATCGTTTGGCATGACGTTACCAAAGTCGAGTACCACACCCACAAGAAGGAGGGCAAGCCCGACTCTCTAAGGGTTGACTACTATTCTGGAATCCTGAAGACCGCCTCAGAATGGGTCTGCTTTGACCATACGGGTTACGCAGGACAGAAGGCTGTCTCTTGGTGGATCATTCGCCGAAGTTCTAAGGATTACGATTATCCAAAAAGCGTTGCAGATGCAATCAAGACTTTGCTTTTTGAGCCAAAGTGCCTAAAGAAACCAGACCGCATTGCAACTCGCCAAAACGGAAAATACACGGAGATAAGAGACTATGAATTTAATTGAACTAAACGCCATCAAAGGGCATTTGGTAAAACAATTGGCGCAGATCAATGCCATACCTGTGAACTGCCATAGCTGTGAAAGATTCAGCCTTGGCCTGTGCCAAGAGTTCAAAGCCCCACCACCAGACGATTGGGTACAAGGCACAGTTGATTGCGAATTCTGGTCTTGGGATGGAGTCCCATTTTGAAGTGTCCTACCTGTGCTGGTGACAAGATCGCAATCACCGAAACCATACAGAATGAAGAATTCACTTACCGCCGTAGATATTGCAAACTTTGCTTTTGTATCTTCAAAACCAAAGAAGAAGTGTTCACGGGGGCGTTACCTCAGAAGAACAGGTTAACCACACCCAAAGAAACTGAGTACCAAAAAACATTTTCAATCGACAACCTTAAAAGATTTTGGAGATAACAATGCCAACATTCGAGTCATGGAGCCAAGAGAATCTAGCCAAGTTTGCTCAAGAGGCGTATATTAAGATGCAAGAGCAACAAAACCACATCGAGCAATTGCAAAACGATCTGAAAGACGCAATCAACGCTTACAGGAGTTTAATAAAATGATGCAAGAAGAAGTTGAAGAAAACCATCCAACTGTGCGTGTGTTTCCACGCACTATTAAAGAGGCATGGCCTAAAGAGTATGTCAATGAAGACATCTTCACAGGTGCTTATCGTGAGCCGCAGATCAGCGACTTCGCCATACTTTGTGCGCTGATTGCAATTGTTGGTTTCTTTGTCTATATGTTTAACAAATACATTTGGAGTTGATATGCGTAAACCAATTGGTATCACATATCCATTACGCATCCTTACAGAAACTCCAGAAGAAGCTGAAGTCTTTAGTGCAATGGAGCAGAGTTATGTTAGGAAAGAAATAATTCGCAATCCTAGCAAGGAGGCCAAGCTAGTTGCTGAAGTTGCAATCTTGAGCGAGTTAGTTCGTGTGCTGTCTGACAGGGTTACCGAACTGGAGGCAAAGTATGAAACAACCAGCACCAACTAAAGCCTATTGCCTAAAAATGGCAAAGTATTACCATTCTGGTCATTGCCCTCACCTAATGTGGGATTGGTTAGTTGTCTGGGCATTCCACGAAATGTATTTGGAGACAAGATATGTATGATGTCACGCTTTTTATTCTTGGTATGTTAGCCCCTTCATTTTTAAGTGCGGTATTCACTCTGATGAAGTGTTTGGAAGACTTAATTAGGAGCAAGATTAAATGCTAGAAAACATCCTAACCATAATTGTTCTGCTTGGCCTTGGTGCTTCTATTGCCGTTGGCATATTAGTGGCAGTCTTTTTCCTTAGTTCTGACAAAGACTAACCTAAGACCGCTAGAGCCTGTTGAACGTGCTTTATGCGGTCATCTAACCCTATCGTGCCACCATTGATGATCTTGGTTACTTTAGTGTAGTCAAGGGCATCCGCTGGAGCATTACAGTTGTGGGTAGACCAAAACCATCCCCCAGTAAGTGCGGCAAATTTAGGGGTAGCAACAAGGTCAGGCTCAAGACCAAAATCCACACCCAATGCTTTACCAGCATGGAAATAGTTTGAGTAACCAGTAAGTTGAATACATCCACGCCCACGAAAACGATAACCGTCACCAGAATTTTCGTCACGGTTGCCCATGCGAGAAGAATAGACCATATTTGCGATCTTTTTAGGATTTCCACCATATTCATTGGCTTTCTCCAAAGTGGGAAACCTTCTAGGCCACAGTTTCATTAGCGTTGCCGCCTTGTAGTTTAGGTTTTCTTCAAGGATACGGAAGTTGCCACACTCATGGCTACATTGACCAATGAACATAGCCTTTTGGTTGTTTGAGGTCAGGTTAAACCTAGAGAATGTCTCATTCAAGGCATCCACCCAATCAGCACCAATGTGGAGTTTTTGCAGTTGTTCAGCGTTTACCATTTGATTTCTCCATTACTGCTTGGTAGGCATCGATACAGGCGTTGAGTTGGTTGATGGCTTTGTCTCCGTCTGCGGCGATTTGAGCAATAAGTCGGAGAGTCTCTGTGTCAGATTCGCTTGGCGCTTGGTTGCTATTTCCGCTGGCAACGGGGGGATTTCCATTGGTTTGTACGCAACTTGTGGACGGGAGGCGCACCCTACCAGCACGAATAGCACGATCAAGACTAGACTGTTTTTCAGTAATGGCATTGTTAGCCTCCAAAAGTTTCGATGATTGGTCATTTAATTGTTTGGCAAGTTCTTGCTCTTTTACACGGGATTCTTCGTTCTTGACAGCAATCTCTGCTTGCATTTCTGCGTCACGCTCATCCCACCCTTTGTGATGCCCATAGAAATAGACGCTCACAGCCACCAAGATAGCACCCAATATCATCCAAGGATTAGGAATCATTGTTCAGCCTTTGCTAAAGCCCGTTCATTGGCTATTTCTTCCTTGGCAGGGTCAACATAGTCAGGTGGCGTAGTGGGTGGTGGTGGCGCTCTCCACTCTTCATCCAAGACAGGGTTTATCCATGCTGGTAATGCGCCAGATGGAGAAGTCCAAGTAGATGTAGGCACAGGTGGAGGCGTTGTAGGGGTGCTAGGAGGGGATGGAGGTGGTGCAGTAGAGGATAGTTTTTCAGAAACAGTTTGCACACCCTTACGGCTCATCACGCCACCAATGCCGCCAACAATCAGCAAAACAATGTCGTTGAGCATCTTGGCAAACGCTTGGTCAATCGGAGCCATGCTCTTGATAGGCTGAACCACAAAGGCTAGGCTATACAGCATAAAGATCACGATACCAGCGAGGATGATTGTTACGATTAGGACTACGCAAGCCCAAACTCGTATTTCAATTTCCTCTTGGCTCAGAAGCCGATTGATTTGGAATTTGTGGGGGTTGGACAACTTGTTTCTCCAATATAGGTGCTACGAGGTAATCAGGACAGTCTTGGGTGAATTGGCAGTCTGGGCGTTGGCAACGCTTGGCAGAGAAGTGCTTTGGGTCTTGGCAAAAATACCGATAGCGGTCTTCGCAACCAACTAAAAGCATAAGCACCAATAAATACTTCATTTAGATTCTTTCAGTTCTTGTTTCAACTTGCGTAACTCTTTCATCTCTTGTTTAAGTTGCGCCCTCATATACAAGGTTTCCACGTATGCCATAGAGGTTACTCCAACAATGATGCATACGGCTACTCCTATCAATACCCAAAAGACAAGTTTCGTAGTTGCCACATCGCCCATCCAAAAAACATAGATATAAACACAACTGCAACCCCTCCACTCACCATTTCAATAACGAATATTTCTTGTTGTTCTTGTTTCCATCTCTGTAATCTTAATTTCTTAACTTCTTCTGATCTAGCCCACTCTTGCTCTTGTTGAATTTTTGCATACATCTTTAGAAACCTTGTATAGATTGCCTTCAGTTCAACAGGGGCATAAACAGTCATTTGTTCCCGAATTTGTGCATCAAGGTTTTCCATTTGGAGTTCCACCAAGGCACGTTCAATAGCCTTTTTAGAAGTATTTTGATCTGGGTCATAGTGTTCCTTTGATTCTGCCTCTAGAGAGGCATAGTAGTTGTTTAGTTGAGCCTGTATGTCAAAGAAGTTGCCCAGTTGGACTCCCACTTCGTTGATGGTTTGTAGTTCAACTTCTTCATAAGTCTGTTGCTTCTTGGAAGCGGCTTTCGCTTTCGCCAAAGGCTTGGGGGTGTCTTCTGGCTTGGACTTGGGCTTTGGGTTAAACAGTCCAATGAGCCAATCCCAGATTCCCTTAATGGCTTTGACATCAGCCATGACCCCTTCAATTGTCTTCTTAGCACCCTCCAGTTCCATGCGCCCTTCATGGAGCATTGCACAGCCTGATTTAATGGCTGAGACTGCGCCTTGGGCAAGGAGGAGGAGGCTGAAAGGGTCAATGGTTTACTCCTATTGACCGCTAAACAAACCAGTTGCCGAACCAATATTAGGGGCTACATTGCCAGACATTGATCCAATTGCAAAGGGGCCAAGTGTCGCTCGTCCCAAAGCAGGCAACAGTTCAGGAATGTCTTTGCTGATTACATCATAGACACTACGACCAGCTAATTGCTTAGATATTTTTTGCAATTTCTTTGGGTCTGTCGCTGTGGTTGTCAAAATTCTAGTCATCTCATCTGCCACAGCCCTAGTTTGTGCATCGCCAAGTTGAGAATAGTCACGTTGCAAAGCCCTCATCAAAATCCCTTGCACACTCATAGCTGGCAGTTCACGCACAGCTTGCCCGCCAGCCTTTACGTCTGAAATAGCTTGTGTTCTTTCTGCTGTTTGTGAGCCTTGCAAGACTTGCTTAGATGTGCTTTTCATGTCAACTTCAGACTTCATATTTTTCATAAATTGCTCAAAAGTCTTATCTCCAGCTTCATCTTTTGGAAATGTTGCTCTAAGCACTCGTAGATTTTTTGGGTCGTTAATGATTTTTAACGCTGGATTACCTGTTGGGCCAACAACTGTTGCCGCTGTTTGCGCTCCACCAAGACGATCAAGCAAGTTTTGCATAACACCAAGACGCAAGCCTTCAAGTTCTGATTTGGTCATTGTCTTCATGTCATTTAACAAAACATCAACATCTTTAGGCTGTTTATTTAAAGCTGTTCGCCCTTCTTCCATTGCGTCCATAACAGCCGTGTCTGAAGCCCAAACTCGTCTTGCATTTTTGTAGGTGGGATTAGCGGCATCTAATTGGTCAAGAAACTGAATCCGAGTGCCTTTTATTTTCCCAAGTTCAGTTGAACCAATGCCGCTAGTTGGACTCTTTCCTGTAAAAACAACATCATCCAAACCCATCTTCATGTAATGTAAAAAAGTGGTGTTTATTTTAGTAACATCATTGCCGTCTAATGTTTGCAATTTTCCATCAACAATTTTTACGTTAGGCAATTTAATGCCTTCTTCTTTAGCAATGTTAATTGCTCTGTTGTAGGCATCTTGCACACTTGGACGATTAAAAAGATTTGTTAACTCTGGCGTAACTGGCACATCTTTTTGCAATGCTCTTTCGTAAAGTTTTCCACCCAAATCAGACCTTGCATCTTTAAGCGCATTGAACTCATCAAAGAAAGCCGCTTTAGAGCCAAAAGCAACTTGCAAGTCAGAAGTTAGTCGAGAAAGAACGCCCTTGTCTCGATTCTGCAAAAACTCTTGTGCTTGTTTTTTCCCTGGGCCAGGGATAGTATTTGCCGCATCTAAATATGCTCTGGTATTTGGGCCAACATCAGCAATGGAGTAAGGCTTTCCCTTTTGTTCAAGCACAAACTGGATGGCTTCATCCACACCGCCCTTGTCATTGATAAGGGCTTGTTTAATTAGTCCTCTTGCCTCATCAGTACCAATGCGTTGGGGGTTACTAAAGATAGACTTTACAACGCCTCGGTAGACAGCCCCAGCGCCCATGCCGACCCCTTTTGCTATTGGTAAGACTGCCAAAGAAGTTACTGTACCAATGCCTCCAGATTTTAGTGATTCAGGGCTAAAAAGTTCAGCTTCTGATTCACCAAGACCAGCAGTAAATCCTGCCGCCCCAGCAAGTCCCATTTGTGCAGGAAAACTAGTGACAGGTTTTTTTGTAACCAAAGCAGGAACTGCTGAACCAGCAATGTTTGCTGAAATACTTTTGGCTGGTGATTCTTTTGCATATTCACTCAAACCAATACGTTCCATTTGAATGGCAACATCTGTTGGCGATGGCGCTGGCTTGTCTGGTGCGCCTAGCTTAAGTTGTTTAGATATTTCATCTGGCCCAGGCGTTAAGTAAGACTTTAATGCACCAGTAACATTTTCTGAAAAATTAAGACTCAACCCTTGCAAGAATTGACCAAACCCGCCAGTTGTAAAACTTTTTGTGTTAAGTTGTTCAAGCATTTTTGTGCCTGAATCGGTAATTTTTCCTTCTGACTTGGCTATTTCTAGTTCATCCCGCAAATCAAGAATTTGGTCATTTAACGAAGCCATAAGTTACCCCTTAATTTGTAAGACCGCCGCTTTTTAAAGCGTTACGGGCCGCTGGATTTCCTGTTGACCTAGTTCCAAGATCATTAAATCTTTTGCGTAAAGAGTCAGACGCTGGCCCGTATAGCGGGCTAGTTTTCGTGTATTGATCAAACGCATCATTAAACTTTGTGTAAGCCTGAACAGGATTGTTTGTAACTAATTCTTGATTAGAAGCCAAAAATTGGTTTGTAAATCTTGCTAAATCTTGTTCACGATTTAGTTTAAGTTGCAATGCAGACAACAATAATTTATTTCCTTCTGGCGTTTTAGATAATCCTGGCGCTCCTGTTGAAATAAATTTCAAATCTGTATCTGTTGGGTTTACACCAAGTTGTTTTACTTGCGGCAAAATTACACCAGTTGAAAATGATTGAAACGCTTCTTGTCCAGCCAATCCCTTGACTTTAAATTCAGGATCAAAAAATTGTCCAGCACGACCAAGCTGAAGCATCGTATCCTGACCAAAACCAGTTCGTACACCTTCATCAAGCAAAGTTTGCATATTTTGCACAGCACCAATTGCGTTGACAGCGGCACGTCCAGCCTTAATATTCGATGCAACGTTTTCCATAAATTGCTCACTAAATCCCTTTTGCGTATTGTTGGAAACTGTATTTGTAACATTAGTGATGGGCCTCTTGGATTGCGCTATAACAGCCGCTTGTTTAGTAATGGCATCCATTGCCTCTGGTGTCTGAGGTATCTTACTAACATTGGCAGTCCCAAACAACATCAATGAGGCATTAGCATAATCACCAGTAAATGCCTCTTTCTTGATCGGGCCACTAATCAATGGTTTGTAACCACCATCGGGTAATCTCTGATAAATTGTTTCGCCTTCTTTGACAATTTGAGTTTCTGGTAACAATGCTTTTTCTGCCGCTTTAGCCGTAGTTAATTGAGCAACACCCTGTGGGCCAAGAGCCATCAATTGAGGAGCGACACGGGAGATGTCATAACTTGGCGCAACCGCTGGAGCAACTCGTTGAGGCTCCAAATAAGACGTATCTGCCGCTTGATCAATGACAGTTCTTTCAGGAACAATTTGTTCTGGTTTGCCTGGGTCATACGCTCTCATTGCAATGCTTTGAGCCATCATTTCACGCTGTGTCGCCAATTGCCTTTGTTGTCTGGCAGTAGCATCATCACGAACCGCCAACAACTTAAATGCTAACTCAGGAATTCCAGCCTGTTGCGCTCTTTCAATACCAGTAGCAATTGATTGTGGATTGGTAATATCTAAACTTTTTAAGATTTGATCTTGTGCCGTGATCTTTTGTAACATTGGGTCTTGACCACCTAATAACCCACCAATGCCACGACCTAGTTGCTGACCAGCCCTAGCCGCCATGTAGTTAACCGCTTCATAAGGGTTTAACTGAGCCTGTTGAAGTGCCTGTGCTTGTTCTTGCAGTTGTCTGGTATCTTGATACGACTCAGGAGTTATCCCAAACAAACCACTCATTATTGATTCTGCCATGATTATTCCTTTAAAAAGGTGTGATTCCCATAAATTCAGAGTTTGTAAAGGATGAGTATGGGTTATTACCGCTACCAAACAATTTACCTAATCCACTTGTGAACTGACGATTCTCACCAAGATTGGATAGGGTTCTTGAGAATGGGTCTAGCGCATTGGCTGGTTGCATAGCCCTTGCCGCACCTAATCCACCCAATAGCAACGATTGTCCTGCTTGTGCGCCTCCTTGCATTGCACGACCACCCAATTCAGCACCAAGTCTTACAGGCTCATAAGCAAGTTGATTTACTGTTGATGCTAAACCCAAACCAGTAGAGAATGGAGACAATGCACCAACTTGACCAGTTTGGTATTGGTTAAGCAAGTTAGAACCTGCGCCAAACAATCCTGTGCCAAAGGCAACTTGTTGTTGACCAGCCTGAGTTGCATTTGCCGCCAATTGAGCATCTTGTTGTGCTAATGCGTTGTAATAGGCTTCTAATTCAGGATTAGTACCCACCAAACCTTCTGCGCCACTTGGACGCAAACCAGTAGAACCTACTGATAAACCACCACGACCTGTTTGAAAGTTTTGGTTTCTAATGTTTGCCAACTGTCTTTGCCGACTAGGATCAAGCAAGTCGTATTGACTTGTCATGTACTTTTGAGCAACTTGCTCTGGAGTTTCTGCTAAATATCGTTCTCCAAGATTAAACAGACCAGTTGCCGCACCTGTCAAAGGAGCATATTGTTGTCCTGCCTGTTCTGCTTGCGTTAAACCTCTACCAGTTAATGCCAATAACCTATCTTGATAGGCTCTAAATTCAGGATTTATTCCAAGGTCAACAGTTGGCCTTCCTTGGGCATCAACTGAATATTTTGGCTGAGAAAATAGATCTCCAGCAACTCCATAAGGAGTAAATTTAGCCGCCTCTGCCGCCAATCTTGACGATTCAAGTTGAGCATTAGCAGAAGTCTGTGCCGCATCTCTTGCAGAGTCGCCAGCCATAGAACTGCTTAGTAACTGAATACCCGCAGGAATTAACGCACTTGATACTGGATCACCCATTTTCTTCTCCCTTATGCTTGTGAAGCATAAATTAAGGCTTTATTGCCATTGTTTAAAACCATTTGTCCTTTTACAACCCACCCAAAAGATTCAGCAAACTTAGTTAATTTATTGTTCGTTACATCAACGACTGCCAACAGCGGCATATCAACTAAATCTTCTAACTTTGCCAAATCCAATCTGTACCTCTTTTTTATCTCTGCTGACCATTTGAAAACATCTGTATGAAACCATAATAAATTGTCAAACAATTCTAGGTAAATTACATAATCTTTCCGAATGACCACAGGAGTCTTCAATACTTGCCTTCCGCAAACACATTCACAAACACAGTCTCATCTTCCAATGCCTCAATCTCATGCCACTCATTAGCCTTGAGGTTTATCGGTTGCGTGTACTTGTCAATCACTTTCTCAATTCCTTCTTTACGAATCACACAACTTCCTGCATGACAGACAGTTAAATGTGCATAAACGTGTTCATGGCTTGGTAACCCTTCACCCTTGTTTGCGTGAAACACATTCAAAGATGCCCCGTCATACATGACTTGGTGTGTCGGTGCAATTCGTATTGTCATTTTCTTTTTCCGCTTTCACATCCATCCACTTGCCTGTATATCCCATTGGTGCATTGATATATCTAACTTGCATTGCCATTGTCCCATCTTCTTTTTGAAGCATACGAAACTCTGGCGTTGAGTTTGGATATATTCCATAGGTCATAAGTCTTGCGTTCCTGTCGTGCTTGGTTGATCTTCTGTTGCTGTTTGTGCAACATAAGGAGAAACTTCACCAAACTCACCAGCCTTTGCTCTGTTATACAAATCTACGCCATGAGCCATAGTGTCATAACTTGTTGCGGCAAAAGGCATATCTTCATTAAGTTCTTGCCATTTAACAGTTAACAGAATAGAAGTTCCTTCTGAATTTCCATACACGGGGTTTTTTGCGTATTCAAGAGTAAACATTTAATTTTTCCTTTTAAGAGACACGACAGAAAATCCCAAAAACTCTGGGGTTACACGCACTTGGAATATTAGCCCCCATCCATTTCCATGTTCCTGATAAATTATTTGTTAAAAAACTCAACTGTGTATCCGAAGATTGAACTTGGTCATTTGAACCACCAGCCGTCCGATTATCACCACTATTCATAGCAGTAATTATTAATACGCTTCCCATGCAATAACTACCAACAGAATTAAAAGAAGGGCAAGCAACAACTAATGTGCCAGTTGATGTAATAGTTCCACCAGATAATCCGTTGCCTGTTGCTACTGAAGTAACCCCGCTTGCGGCTGGTGCAGTAGAAGTCCAAGTAGTTCCGTTTGAAGTTAGTAGATTGCCAGAGGTACTAGGGGCAACAAACTGCACATTACTTGTACCATTACCCAAAACTACATTGTTTGCAGTAAGAGTAGCCAACCCTGTGCCACCCTGTGCAACAGTCAAAGCCGTTGTCAAACCAGTAATAGAGGTAATGTCAGAGTTAGCACCAGAAGATGCCGCACTCAGGTTAGTACGAGCATTTGCCGCAGTCGATGCACCAGTACCTCCGTCTGTAACAGCCAAATCATTTGTCAATGCAAGTGTTGGTATGGTTACAGTACCAGTAAAGGTAGGCGATGCAACATCTGCCTTAGTAGCAACAGCAATAGCAATGTTGTCGTACTCAGTATTTATCTCCGTACCCTTAACAATCTTTAATGGATCACCAGACGCAAGATTGTCTTTGGTAGCAAAGTTTGTTGATTTCACATAATTTGTCATTTTTTCCCCTTAACTTAATCTGCCACGTTTAGATTGAATTTCAATCTTCTGAATAGATAGTTCATTACCTGAAATATTAGTCTCATAACCAGTTTGCACAACTTTGCCAGAACCACTTGCATTGACTTGTAAGGTCTGCAACGAAACGCCATCTGAATACTCGTTAGTTACAGAGGGCTGTGCGTGTACTGCGGTATGCGTACCACTACCCGCTGTTGTTGTATTGATTGCCGTACCAGGACTAGGCGTTAAAGACAAGTTACAGGTAGTTGTTGAAACATTAATGCAGTAATACGTTGTCAACACAAGTAACCCAGAAGGCAAAGTTCCAGTAGTTGTCAAAGTTATTGTGTTATTCAACACAAATGAAGAACCATCAACAGATGTAACAACCGCAGGGCTTGCATTGGTTATCGTCACAACCTGATTGTTTGGATTGTTGTACTCTGCAACCCCATACTCAGATGTTCCTTGTGTCGGAATAAAGGTAGTTGCGGCTAAGTAGTTAGTAGAGAAGTCAAATCCCCACTTCATTGTTACAAACTGGTTTGAGCCACCAATAGCAACAATAGACAATCTTTTCAATATAGAAGTAACCGCTTGATCGCCTAGATCAGCATGGTTTGTGTAGTACAAGAAACGATAACTACTTGTATGGTCTAAATAAGTACCATACTTGCCAATAAAACCATTCTTGCCAATCAGCAAGTCACCACTCCTGCGGGAAAGCAAAGCAGTTGGTTCAATAGAGTCCCAAGTCGTTACTCTGAATGAGTTATCTTGCAACTGCAATCTTGTGTCAAAGCAGAACACTTGCTTAACCAATGGGAAGGTTATCAGGTAGAAAGCATCTCTTTCTGAATAAACAGCCTTTAGATTGGCTAGAGTCTCACCAGCAATCGTAGACAACAGATCATTGCGTACATTCTTGGACAAGTCTCCCAATGGGGCTGACTTTTCAATAATCGTTCTAGCAAACGAGCGTATGCCAGAGTTAGACAAGAAGAGAATGTCCTTGCCCGTAGATGCAATCGTATCCCTTGCTATACAACCAATGCCACCAACTGTGTCACTCAAAGTCATGGTAGATGGCGTAGTTGCATTGGCATACACCAAGATTTGACGCTTACCAAAGATAATTAGAAAGCCATTGTGAGCCGCCAACCCTGTGATTTCATCTGCCCCGTTAGGCCATACCCTGTCTACATTTAAAGAACCAGAAGTTCCAGTAGACCAAACATGACCAGAAAGCAAATCAGAGAAAGAAATGGTTGTTATGTTTGTAGTTGTACTTGCCACCCACAAGCGACCATAAGCACTAATAGCAATGTTTGCATTTGGCACAGTACCAACGTAACCAGTCTTCTCAGACACACGCCTAAATGTTGTAGTGCTTACCGCAGGGTCAAAGATCAACGGGTCATGCCCTGATTGAAAGAAGAAAGTTATTGCATTTAAGGATGTGCAATGCCAGTTGTTTGCTGTGATAGTAGGGGCAGTACCGCCACCACCATAGGTCAACTCTGAAACAGCGTTTGAGCCATCCAACTTGAATAACTTGTTGTTACCAGAGAACAGCACAGTCAAAGTGCCATCAGCCTGAACTAACTCATGTATTACGCCAACATCATTTGCACCCAAAGCACCAGAAGATGAGTTAACCCTTGAGAAACCCTTGCGTGAGCCAATGCGTCCGTATTGGTCAATTACACAATTGGTGGCAACTAAAGCAAAGCCTTGATTCAAGTCCAAAGGCGAATCTTGGGTGTTTAACCCGTAAAAGCCTGGTGCGCTTATGCTAGAGACTTGGATTGCTTGGCTCATGTTGCTACAAACTCCCCACGATCAGGATAACGTGTACCCTCCAAAGCAATATGGTCTGACAACATTGATTTGTATAGCGCATACGCCTCTGAGGAAGACAAGCCACCATCTTCACCACGCTCCACCAATGCTCTTGCATAGGCGTTTTGAGCCACTAAAACATCAGGTACTTGCACCACAGTAGCGTCAGCAGACAAATTGGCTTGTGCTATGGCTAAAGAGAATTTAACTGTGTATACAGCATCTGGTACTGGATACAAGGTTACTTTTGTATCGTAACTACCATCTACGCCATTAAAAGCATAGTTAACTGGTGCTGAAGTGCCAACGGGTAAGAAGTTAATGTTGCGATTCATGGTGACAAAATCAATGTTTGTCATCCCTAAAAGGCTAGTGGTATTGATTGCGTCTAAGACTTGGAACTTCTGACCAGCCCCTGTGAGGGAGTAGGAAGAAGTGTTTGCAACTGTGGTAACTGTGATAGTTTGAACTAATACGTTCCAAGCAAAGGCATCCTCAATCTGACGCTTTGCATCATTGACAAACTTGCCAAGCAGGGTTGAGTAAGTTGTTTCTAGGTTAGTAGATACAGTTGGTTCACGCAATCGAACCAATACATCGTTAATTAGTTCTAAGTACGTCATTGTCTTGTCAATCCTTCTTCTTCAATGGTGACAGCAACCGCAAAGGTAGATGCCGCCTCAGATGTTGCTTTCAATATATCGCCTTCTTCCATCACAAAGTATGATGTTCCACCCCAATCTTGGGTAGTTTTGGAACTGAAATCAAGAGAAGTCAATATATCAAGAGTGCTATTAGCACTTGCGTCAAACCATTGAACAGTTATATGTTTGGTAGAGCCACCTGTATTGTGTATATACATTACAGTAAATTTGGCGTAATAGCCCGTAGGACAGGTATAGACTGTTGTGTCTACTGCCGCCGTAGGACTAACACCAACTGATAATGCTCTCATTTTGCCTTTGCCTTATTTCGTTCGGAAATAGACTTGGCTTTTGCCTTTGCGTCAGTCTTGGAGTTTGCACCCCATGCTTTTAACGAAAGAAGCAGTCTTGTCGGTTCACCATTCTTGTACTCAGCACCGCTATTACCAGCCATACGAGCCAAGAAACTTGCTCTGCGAGGGTTGTCCCCTGATTTGACGGGTGCTTTTAAATTACCACCAGTTTCCGCATTATAAGATGCTCTGCCCTTGGAGTTCAACCCCCCTTTAGGATTTTTACCTTCGGAGCGTTGCCAAGCGGGAGTTTTCATCACTTCACCTTTTTTGGTTTCTTTGCGGTTTTAGCAGACTGTCTAAATGCATCAGCAGTTGGCGCACCTTTGCTACCAACCTTACGCATCTTTTCTCCAGAGCCAGCCTTAATTCTTGCTTGCTTGGCATTGATATTGGCATATAGACCTTGTTTCATTTCTTCTTCGCCTTCTTGGTAGGAGTGTGAGTTAAAACCTTACTACTTGCACTATGCTTTGCACCAGTCATCAAAGTTGACCCAGATTTATGTGTCTCACCTTTGTACAGTTTGCCATCAGGCAAATAATGTGGCTGGTTCTTCATATTAGTACAAGACCTTTGCCGTAATAGTTCCAGAGGTGTATGCAGTCACATTGGCTCTTAGATACATTGGCGCATTGGCTATGGTGACAATGCCATCGGCAGTCAATGCTGTACCAATCAATGCATAGGTTGTTCCATCCAAACTACCTTGAAAAGCAACAGTAGCGGTCGTTATCCCTGTAACTTGCAGAAATGCAGGCTGTCCTGCATCTGCTTGTACAGGCTGAGATGCACCAGTTGCAACTACTGCGCTTAAAAGGGTTTTTGCCCCAGATAGTGAACTCATTTACTTCTCCCAGATTTCTTCATCATGTTAGTTGCTGTGCGCTGACCACGCATAGGCATAGCCTTTGGCTTACCAACTGCCACCATAATGGCAATAGGCATACCCTTTTTCTCTGATTTCTTTGGCATCTTGCTTGGTTTTCCGTACATCATAAGTTTTCTCCTTGGTTAACTTACTTGATCCATCGTGCGGCAAAGAAACTTACCACGCCCGACAGGGCAGAGGCAATGACCATCCCCATCCAAAAGCCACCCTTAGACTGGTTTGCTAGTTCGAGTAAAGCACGAACATCATTGCTCAATTGGTGAACTTCCACTTGCAGAGCCTCCACTTGGGCTTCTATTCTGCCGAAATCTCTCGCATCAATATCACTCATAACAATTGTTCCTTACGGGGTCGCCCCATAGGACGCTTCAAAGTTAGTGTCTGCCTTGTTCCATCAACCTTTTCGACCTCCACAACAGCAGAAGTATCAACCTCTGTGTATTCTGGATGCCTACGCATCTCAACAATGTCAAAGTCGTGCCTAAACTCGACAACATTACCTGAACGGGTGCATTTGAACAAAGCCATATTTATCCTTAAAAGAAAGGGGAGCAAGCCCCCCAATCTTTAGACCATACGAACTACAACAATTCGCATAGTGGTTGATGCCAAGTCAACAGTAGATTCTGACTCGTTTTGGATACGGAACTTGACAGTATCTGCCGCTGACACATAGCCAGTAACAGTTAAACCAACCAAATCAACGCCCAAAGATGCGCCAATAACCATGTCACCCAAGGCAACGCCTGAGATCGTGATGTCATCAGTCTCGCCAGCACCATTAACAAGTGAACCAGCGTTTAAAGTGGCTGTTACAGCCCAAGTGTCAGAAAACAAACCACGAAATTGGTCTGTGCCTCTGCGTGTAGTTACTGCGGATGCGGTTGCCATGTATTTCTCCTAATTAAGTTTAAAAAAGTCCCCCCACCACTAGGGCAGGGGGCGCAACTGCAATTAGGCAGGAACCAACAAAGCAAACATAGATGCAGACTTAGCCGCACCTACACTTGCCGCATCACGGAGAATCTGAACGCCATAAAGGGTATCAGATGTGAACAGCGTAGCAAGATACTCTTGCTTGTACTGAACTTGTGAACGCACACCAATTTGCT
>Ga0209246_10000235_pt1 | contig 25321 bp, 37 predicted proteins | sample LauGreSpBDMM15SN_2_FD_187560 | JGI IMG/M metagenome (GOLD analysis project Ga0209246, IMG submission 187560) | Freshwater lake microbial communities from Lake Michigan, USA - Sp13.BD.MM15.SN (SPAdes) (version 2) | ecosystem: Environmental > Aquatic > Freshwater > Lake | place: Lake Michigan...
GACAAGATTAACCACGCCTTCTTCCATGGGTTTACCCTCCAGAGGAAAAACCCCTTTGAGGACCCCTCAGCCTCGTCTAAGGCCTCTACTGGTAGACCGCGATATAGAGGTAGGGATGCACGGGCTTTAATCCTGGCTATTGCTGGTAGGTATGGTGAACCTGGGCAGGTTGTAGTAAGGACTGTTTCCTGTTCTTCTTATTACTGTGTCAACCCTAACCATTACTACTGGGGGAGTAGAAGTGATGTTCAGTTGGAGCGGTTGAGACGTAACGGAACTTCTTTGTCAAGAGAAACAATTAAAAAAATTAGGACTTTAAGGAATAATGACCCTCAGCGTTACACCTATCAAAAACTTTCTGATGAATTCCATCTTTCTTATAGTGTTATACGTGGAATTTGTAATAAGGGTATTTACTTACCGTCCAGTCCAACAGCACAGAAGCTTGTTATAGTTCCAGAGAAACTAGGCGTTAGCTCTGAATCCCTTGAAATTACAGAAGAGGATGTAATGGACTACTCAAACATTGAATGCATATGGGGGCATAAAGGTAAGTTTGGATTGATGGGTGAGTGCTTGACCTGTATGGAAGAAATAGAAAAAGGGAAATGTGAAATAAATCTTAAATCTTTTGCTTTTGATAAATATTGGACCGTCCGTAGTTTTTGGGACAAGGTTGTTATACCAAAAGATTTGGACACCAAAAAATGCTGGGTGTGGAAAGGCGGCAGAAAACCCAACAACGAAACCGTTGCGTATATGCCAAGTCCTTTCCATTCGGCTAAAGCACAGACAGCATCGCGAGTTGCATTCTGGGTTTCAAGGGGTTATACAGGAAAGTACAGAATCATGCACACACAAGATTGTGAATCTGGCTGCTGTAACCCAACCCACTTAACAATAAAAGGATTAAAGTTAGGAGACCAGCCAGAACAGCTTACTAACTACGACCTTACCTATGGAAACATCTTTGAACAAGTTAGAAAAAGTAACGCAGAAGCACAGTGAAATTATACTTACTTGCTACCACGAAATAAATCCTAAGTGGATTGGAGTAATAGCTATAGGGCCTGATAAATACTGGACAGAACCTAACGCGGATAAAGATGAGATAGAAAGCGATCTACGCATATTGGAAAAAAGATTAACTTATGAATTAATAGAAACAAAAGAAATGGAAGGGGTTTACCCTGAACGCGCTACAATAATAGAAGAAAAATATCAAGCAAGTGGTAGGGACAACGGCCTATACACTGGCTTAAATTTAATCAATGGCACTATACCTGACAGCACTTCCGACTAACTTAGGATTCACAAACCTCGGTACAGTTCAGGCCTACCCAACTGGTGGTACTGGGCCAACTGCTTACGGTCCGACAAGTTATTTTGGTAGTGACCCACTACCATCAAGACCTGGCGATAGCGTTAATAACCCAATTAACCTCGGTGATTTAAGTTCATTTAGTTCTATTTCTAAGTCGTTAACAATTTCAAATTCTCACGGCGGTTTAACAAGAATTCAAACAACATTTTATAAAATGCGTTTACTTCAAGCGCGTGCAGTACAGTTTACACAGAACTTCAGCCAAACTTCTTATGACTCCAAAACAAATAGAAATACAATACTGTCGTTTTACGTAATTGAAGACGGTACACATAGAAGAGAGCTTCCAATAAACTCCAATGGCTACGTGTACGATATGTCCGGTGTTCCATACTCTGATTCAGATACGGACATAGTTGAAAGCCAGACAAAAGATTATCCAAGCATTATGCTTGCACCTAAAGATTATTTATTTTTAATAACAAATGATATTCGTTATATTGAAACAACTTACTCAATTGGATTAATAACATCTATTAATGATTGGAGGTATTCCGATGAAACATCTGAAAAGGATATTAACTTTGATTCAATAACAGCGGCAGTAGACCTTGAGTTCGATTTTGGCAATGTGACTTAGTTTATGCTACGCTATTAGTAGCAAACTACTTGTACTATGAAAGTCGTCACTGTTGAGCAGCTTCAGTCAGATTTCGACGCTATCATGGACGATGTTGTTTTAAATCTAGAACATTATAAAATTACTACTGAAACTTATGCGGTGATGCTTCTACCAATGGAGTCTTACGGGATATTGCTTGGGGCCTATGACGAGTGGCTAGAAGCAGGAAAACTATCAGTTATTCCTTAACAAGCACTATTTAAAACCTTATAACTCTGTTTATTAAGTTGTTTTAACCGGGTTTTGTGCTGCTGCTTTAGCAAGTAAATCTGCTCTTGCTTTTTCAACAGCAGCAACATCCTCACTTGGAGTAGCAGGTGCAGTAGCAGTAGCAGGAGCAGGTGCAGATGCAGCAGCTTTTGTTGGAGTAAAGAAAGATCCCTCTTTGTTGTAACCCTTACCTGCTAAGGTTTTAATTTCCTCTAAATCAGAGGTATACATATGCCTACTTAATTCAGGATTATAGAAACGTTGTACTTCTTGTGTATCTGCCTGAGCAGTATCATAAACTTTACCTACATCACCTTCATAATTAAACCCCTGAGAAACGGCAGAATCCCGTTCTTCTTTTGATGTTGTAAATAAATGGTTAGGTCCACCCGGTTTATCACCTGGTCTATACAAACGATACAAAGTACTTGCACCTGCAGTAGTGTCACTAGGATCCAGTGTTTTGAATGCAGTATCACCTTCTTTGACATAACCACTTAAAAATTCTTTGTCTGGCGTTGAGCTATAAAAATGTTGTTGAGTGCTTGGATTATAGTAACGATTAAATTCACGTAACTTGGAACCTGCTGCAGTTACTGGGGTAGTAGTGTCCTTTACTGCATCAAGATAATCTTTTTGTTTCTCGTCAGCAATTGTAGATGCTGCTGTAGTTGCAGTTTTGTATAAAAGTTCTTTAGGAATGCCAGTGGTTTCAGCTAAATATTTATCTCCTTTAGGAAGCGAAGATAAATAAGTTGCAGCGGCTTGATACTTTGTTTGTTCTTGGGTTTCGCGTAAATCTTTATCTGTTCCTACAGCTGCTATACGACTTGCTTTACTAGCGGCCCCCATGTCTTGGAGGCTTTTTAAATATTTCTCACCAACAGCAAACGCTTCTGGTGTTGTAATTGAACGGTACAAGGAAGGCGCCGTAGGCGCAGGCATTATTACTGTAGGTGCGGTTGCTTTCTGACTTCCCATAAGTACCTATTTTTTTACGTGGATCTCTATACTGATATTACTACTAATAAACTGCGCCAGGTGAGTCACCCCTACTGCCCCAAGCGGCATGAAGACGAGGAACAAAATCAACTCAGCGTAAGTGATGGTCTTTTTCATGAGGAGGAAAACCCTTTACATATGGCCCAGTTTAACGAACTATTAGCCAGTATGTCTACAAAGATTATGCATTCATTAATGACTCAGCAAGAAAAACAAGTAGCAAAAGCTTTTTGGGAGGCTTGTAATTATGGAGGTAGACCGAAACCAGGGGATTTAAAAAACATGGAAGACAAGAGAATTTATTACGAATGGGTTCTACGGCTTGCTCATTTAAAACAGTGTGAAAAGTTCTTAAAAAACGTTAAGATACCTATAGAAACGTAATAGCACCCCATGTTGGCGGATTATCTGGTTGAAGAAGGGGAGTTACCGGCCTTACCGCCAGTAAAAAAACCTTCTATTGATCCCAATAAATACGTAAGCTATAGGTTTAACGGTTTAAATATTTCAGAAGTCACAATTGAGAACAGCAAGGAAAAATTAGTCTCCTCGTTAGCGGACCAGGTTGAGATGTTTATACCACCATCTGGTAGTTTTGAGGACGCAGACTTAAAAAGGTATTTAGAACTTGTTTGTAGTTACGAAACATCTACAAATGATTTGGTTCTTGGGCTATCACTTGCAGATCAGATAAGAATTTGTTTTAGTGATATGGTACCAGCAAAAATATGTGCTAAATTTCCCGACATTGACCTTGCAACAAAACGGCGATATAGGTGCGTTGCAGAATACTTGATTCGGCAAGAAGAATTAATAAAAATGAGGGACGAATCTGGGAAATTAATTAAAGAAGTCGGTAATCTCGGTAAAATGGTAGTAATCTATAGGCCGCTACCTAAAATAAGAGAAACATTAAAACGCTCAGGGCTGTTTGCATTTATAAAACAGACCCCAGGGGTAACCGAAACCAAATAACTTTTCGGTTATCCGTCCTATTTTTTATTTTTTCTTTGTTATTATCTCTATTAACTTACAACTTCAAAAATGACTAACTACAGAAAACAAAAACTAGACAAACTAGCTGGAAACACACCAACCGAAACGGAACGTGTCCTGACTAAGCTTGTCATTGAAAGAGTCTGTGATGACATGTGTGATTTTTATGATCGGTTTTATTATTTTGAAGGGCCTGGAGCTATGGTTTACGTCCCAACGGCTAAAGAAGAGAAGAATTCAATGTTTTACATGCCGGTTGCAGCACTAATTGCAGCCAAAGAGGACTTCCAATCAAAAGATATGGATGGAGTTGCCGAGATAATGCGTAAAGCTATTATTAAAGCTGAGACACTTGACTTAGAGAAAGAAGCTTTATTTATTATTCAAGACCCACAGCATATGTCGTTACTGAATTATAAACGTGAAAAAGGTGTTGCTGACCTTGTTCCTACATGAGTTATTACAAAAACCTACCTCGACATTTATTTCTTACAAGAATTTTACGAATTGAAGAGGACTGGTTAACTCCTGTTGAATATTTACCTTATATATACGCTTTACTTGGTGACATTGACTTAGACCCCTGCACAACTGAACACGCCAATAAAGAATATTTACGTGCAAGAAAGATCTACACATTAAAAGAAGACGGTTTAAATACTAACGAACAGTGGTTAGGAAAAACATATTTATTCCCTCCTACATACGGACGTTGCTCTTTTAATAAACAACGCGGTACATGGAGGTGGGGATTGAAAGGAGGCCACACCGGGAAGTCCCCATCTTCTATTTGGTTTAAAAGGTTAGAAAAAGAATGGAAACTTCGTAATGTCTCAGAAGCTTTATTTTTTTCTACTAGCCATGAAATATTAAGGAGCTGTCCAGACATATGGAACTATCCAGTGTGTATACCAAAAGATAGAGCAAGGCTGATACACGGTAAATTTATGAAAGTCTTAGGTGCCCCATTTACGTGGGGGTTTTTTGTTTACTTACCTAGTACGGATTTAGGTTTTAATCAAATTGAAAGGTTTCAACAAATTTTTTCTAATATCGGTAAAGTCATCTGTTAAACAAGCTAGCGCGGAAGGCGTTTCTAAATCCATAGGTAACGTCACCCGGTCCCGACATAATAAACCTTCCTTCATCTTCACCGTCTGAAGCTACGTTTTGTTTAATTAAATCTTTTGAATTGTTTATATACCTAGTTAAGAACCTTTTACCAGAGGTATTGTCGGACACACTTGAACCATTAGGACCATCGGTTTCCTCATACCGATTATCAACGTCATAATCCTGACTTGTTTCTAATTTCATGCTAGTATTTGGGCAGATACACTTACTGCCGTGATTACTTTTCAGTCTACTCCAAGTGAGGATACCATCTCATTCGACTCTTCTAATCCAGGTTGCAATTTTTCCAGCCGTAGTTTTGACTGGTATGCAGACAACAACTGGGAGACAGAAGCTAGCGATAATTTTTTTAAGCCTGACTTAAAAGAACTTGATACAGATAACGTGCATGGGCCAGCGCACTACACAAAAAACGAAGATATAGAGTGTATAGAAGCAATTAAAGCAGCATTAGGAACTGAAAAATTCCGTGGCTACTGTCAAGGTAATGTAATAAAGTATGTGTGGCGTGCTGACCACAAAAATAATACTTTAGAAGATTTAAAAAAAAGCAGGTGGTATTTAGATAGGCTTATTGCTTCTCATGAAAATAATTAAATAGTTTTACTAGAACCAAGGCAACCTTGTTCTTGGTTCCAGTAACGCCAGAAACGCCGTAAAGTTTCTTGGGATGGATCAAGTTCAAGTAATTTGCGTTCTAAATATTCAATTGCTTTTACTTGATTCGGCGTACCTAGATAACTTTCTCCTATGTTTAAAAGGCATTGATTAAGTTTGCATTTATGTTCAAACAATAATGGTACCTCTTTGTCAGGTGCCATGTACATGTTGAGCTCAACGCGGCGGCGTTCTTTTAACTTATTGTCAGCACCAAAATAAATTGAATTTATTAATGGGCTCCACTCCTTAATAATTAACTTCTTACTGGCGTAAGAGTTTATTAATTCAAGTAAATAAGATTCTTTAAAAGCAGCTAGACCTACGCTATGTGCATAACTTAATAGTGCAGATCTTTTTTTACTGTTTAAACTTACAAGTACGTATGCTTGCACTTTCTCAGCAAAAGGTTTTAGGTCTTCTACTAATTGCTTGTTTATTTCTTTTGTTGTAGCTTTAGTCTGCCAATTAACTGCATGATTTCTAATTCTCCCACTGTCATACCCAATCTTATAGTGATCAGATCCTTGTTCTTTATAGCAACCAAAACGCCCGGAACCTAAGTAAATTCTGGGCGTTGTATATAATTGTATTAATTTTATACCGTCTTGATTAAAAAATAAGGGTAAGGTTTCCTTATGGGACAACAACGCTGCCGTTGTAGGTGACTTCTGAGTACCCATCTAATTCCAGTAGGACGATGTAGTTTTTGGTTGCATCTGTTACGGTAACAGCAACTACGCCTTTACTGCGGCCATCCTTTGCTATGTTAGCAAAAGTTTTGTACCCTGCCGGTGCAGTAGAGCCGTTGTAGACATCCTCTTGAAAAATCTCCATGGTATTGACACCATTACTTCTGTCTAACGTAACTATTAGACTACCTGTATTAGCTGGATCAACACGGAAACCCCTAATGTTTAAGCCAGTGGTTGTGGATGCAGACGTTGTTCCTTGGTAGGTAACTTCACTTCCAGCATTAACAAAAAAGTTGTCAATGGTCCCTTTGATTGTTCTGGTAGGCATGGTAATTACGAGAGTTGGCTTTTTGTCAGGTAGTTAAACTTAATTTCAGCGTCTATGCCGTGTTCTTTCATAATACCAAAGAACAACTGTTTGTCCATCATTTTTTGATGAAGCATGTCAATAAACGCTTCTTCTAGTTCATCTCTGTCAAGTTGTTTTAAGCTTAGCGCAGCAGCATGTAGAGCAAACTGTGCATCCACTGGTAGCTCTAAGGCGTTAGTGTCCATCGGCTCTCCAACTTATACTGTTATTTTAGCAGTTCTAAGTTGCTTTGTCGCCCGCTCTTTAGGATAAACCAGAGTTGACCCTTGTTAACGTCTTACCTTTACCAAGGCGTTCCATACTTGTTTGGTAAGAACGTAATCCATTTTTGCTCCATTGCTTGTTTAGACATATTGTGCCTAAAGCATAGGTGCTTCCAAAGATTAATCCTGATAAAAGGATAATAGCAAACACTTGCAAACCCGCTTTTAAACTACTATATTTTAAGCAACCCTACACTCAGGACACAGTGATTGAAAGTACCGTAACAACTGAGTTTATAAAGGCGGCTGTTGCTGGCGTAAGTAAAACTCAAGTAATTCGTTACTTTAAAGAAAAATATAAATTTACCAATAAAGACATTGAAGAGCTTGTAGAATCCTGTTCTTTTAACAAGAAACCAAAAAGAATTAATTATAATTTATTTTCTAATCGACCAATAACAAAAACAAAACAAGATATAAGATTTCCTTTTACTCAGATTTTTATACATAAGAATTTTTTATCATCAGAAACATGCAAGCAACTGATAGAGCTAATTAACGATAGGTCAAGGCCATCTACAGTTGCCAATCCAAATGATCAAGTTGTTGTGTCTGACTATAGGACAAGCAAGACAACTGATTTGCATTATTTTTATTCAATATTTTTAAATCGGTTGGACTGGAAAATTTGTCACTTTATGGACTTAGAACCATTTACTGGTGAAACATTACAAGGGCAAAGTTATTTACCTGGTGAATATTATAAGGAGCACCATGATTTTTTTCATCCAAAAACAAAAGAGTTTTCTATATATACAGAATGGATGGGGCAACGCACATGGACTGTTATGTGTTATCTAAATGATGTAGAGGAAGGGGGAGAAACTTATTTTAAACATTTAAAACTAAAGGTTAAACCTACAGAAGGAACTGCTGTTATTTGGAATAATCTATATAGAAACGGTATGCCTAATTATAAAACACTTCACGAAGCATTACCACCGATAAGCAATAATAAATATGTGATTACTAAGTGGTTCAGGTCTTGGCCATTAATTTAATTAGCGGAAATATTAAATTTAACTGTTGCGTTATGACCGCCGCTTTCACTAATAAAATTAGCACGTATTTTTTTTACTGGAAACCCGCTGACATTATATGCATAAGTACCATTTGCGGTAATTTTTTCAGCACGCATTACACCAAAATTTATACCGTCAAGACTACCCTCTAAATTAACATCAACGTGGGTATGTAGACTATTAACTATAACAACAAATGTATAATTACGTGTGGACAAATAGTTTGTAATATAAACGTCAACAGAATCAGTAACCCCAGGAGCGGTAAGTGTCGGGAAATCAAAAAATACCGTTTGTTGATAACCTTCAAAATAACTCATAGTTTATTTAGCGCCAATAACAAAAGAAACAGTTGGTGAGCCTGACGCAAACGAAACTAAATTACAACGAATGTACTTTAATGGCATATCAATGTAAGTTAAAAAAGTTGTACCATTACTGGTAACAGTAGTATTACCGGACGTATTTAAATTAAAATAATTTGTCCCATCTAAACTGCCTTCTATTTTAAAAACAACATTACCGCCAACAGGTATTGATGCAGTAGTAATTTGAATTAAAAAAGCAGTTAAAGATGATATATTCTGTTCTGCAACTTGAAAAGTTGCTACTGTACCTGCTCCTGAAAGAGCGCCTGAGCTAAAAAATACGCTATCAATAAAACTGGGATCAAAACTCATGATTTATTTTTTGTAATCTAAATTGGATTTTAACAGCCATTGATTTTTTTTATGTACCCTAGCTCGTTCAACTCCAAGATCTAAGGTTAACTGATCTCCAATGATGTCTGACTCAGTAATCAAATCATTGAAATTACAAGCAAGTGTATCGTGGTTTGCAGCTATCTGAAGAATAATTTTGTCTTGGTTAAAACAATCTTCAAACGGTAACTCAGGCATATTTGAATATGTTAAATCCATTACTGTCTTAGGTGTAGCAATACCTAAAGAACGAATATGCTCAGCAACTGTATCTATGCCTTCTTCCATTTCACGGTATATTTTTTCTGTCAACAGATGGATTTCATAAAATTTACCTCCCATTAGTCCCCAATGGACAAGTTGGGTTTGGTGGTAAACATTAACGGAATCCCTTAAGCACTGCACTAGAAGGCAGTAGCAGGAAGTTTTTTTATCGGTTAGATCTTTTACCATTTAAATTACCAAAGGTGTGAGCACGCCCAGTATTTAGGCGTATTTTTATCCATGGGTTTATCACATCCCATTCTAGCCCTGAAATTTTTCCTCCGATCTTTATCTCCATGTTGGGTGTAGTCCTCATAACCTCTTCGCCCGTAACGAACTATAGCCTCTTCCCCATCATGACAAGACTTAACCACCCATTTATGGGTATCGCCAGCTGGGGCACGTTGAGGTTTATTACACTTCATGTGCTCTTTTGATAGACGCTTAGCCTTAGCGTGGTCTGCCATATCTACATTCGACCAGCCAGATTTGTTGCTACATCTTGAGATACAGCGCCTTTATCCGCAATTTCAAATGGGTCTGGCCTTCTGTAGGAATTTAATTTTTGAACATAGCCAGCAAGGAACTCAGACGGCACCATTGCTGGTTGTTGTCTATCAGGTTGCAATCCATCCAACATATGCATCCTCACAAATATACGGAATAGCCTGATAAGCAGCGGCTAGGTTTAAGGACTTTGGTTTCTGCTCTGTCCATTCTTTAATCTTATCAGCCCTTTCTTTAGTGTATTTAGGATTGCCGTCTGTATACCATAAACCAAGTTTTTGAGATCCTTTAGCGGAGTTACAAGAACAGCAACAACAGGCAAGATTATTCCTTGAGTTATGTCCACCCTTATGCTTTGGAACAATGTGATCAATCGTAGCGGTATTATGACAAAGTTGTTTCTCACAATAAGCGCAGTTCCACTTCCACGCCTCAAAAATACTTTGACGGAATTTTTTTCGAGCGAGTTTTGGAGTAAGGACAATTAGTTCAGCTAAGAGTTCGTTCTCAGTGTGAAACACGTTGCGCTCATGCTTCTAAATAAAAGATATGGCGCATACATCTGTATACATACTAACAATAAAATACAGGGTTTAGTGTAAGCCGAACCGGCACAGTTAATCTGGGCTCATAATTTGACACGCTTCTAGGATTTGTTTGTTGGCCTTGTCTTCTAGCTGTTCTTTTAGAATATTAAGAACTTCTAAAGCCCCTTGAACTTTTAGATAGCCTTCTTTACTAGAAATTAAATTGGCCTCTGCTGTTCTAATTTCTGACGTTAAGGACTTTAGTTGCTCCTGCAATCCTTTCTCCAGTTCTAACACGTTTTCAATCATCAGACTAAGATAACTACTTGAATGTTAACAGGTTTTTATTTAAACGCAAGGTTAACCCTTACTTCCCTTAATGATCCAACCCCAGCCATTAGCACAGCCACCGTAAAACAAACGTGGGTTTAAGTTTTTAAAACTATAGTGACGGTTTTTACCTGCACCAGGGGACTGGTTCTCCCATACTCCGTTAACTAAGTCTAGGTCTCCATAAGGGTCCTGAACTAGCCAATAAGTACTGCTGTAGCCTGAGATGGTTATGAAGTGCCCACCGCCACGTGGGGAGTCTACAGTGCCGTGGTGGAGGATACCCACAGCCACAGGTTTACCTTTATCGATCTGATCTTTAATATCCTGTTCTTCTAAGTTTGTATAAAATTTTGCAGATACATTAAGCGCTTCTAACGCTTTGTAATGAGCGTCCCTAGTAGTTGTATCGCCAAAACGGTCAACAACTTTAAAATAATCTGTATCGTCTTTTATTTCTTTTACGTTAAGGTATTTTAAACACATCGCAATTGAGCTTGTCTGACATTGGCGCCAACCCTCGGGGCCGTTATCTTTTTGATCAAAGAAAGGAAAGTTACGTAAATAACGTAAATCTCCATCCTGTGCATAAGGGTTTATCTTCGGTGTTAGTCCACTCCAATGAGCGTCGTAAATCCACCATCTACCCATTTTATTTCCCATTTCAAGCAGAGTATGTTGATCTTTCTTTTCTAAAACTTGATTACCTGGGTATGTTCTTCCCTGATAGACCTTTGCTTTACTCTCATTAGCAAGTTTGTCTGCGGGCTTAGGCTCTTTCTTAAACCAAGTTTGCTGAAGAGAGGTAACACTAATGGTAGGTATTTCTTCTTTTTGGTTATTAACAGTACAGAATAACTTAATTTCTGTTGTTCTGCGCCTTATTAAACCAGCTATACTCTGACCATCACCACCTTTTGTCCACTTCACTAATTCCTGTGTTGCTGCAATATTGGGATTCTCTCCGCTATTTAAACGCTTGCGTAAAGTAGATTCACCTAACGCACCGGCCCCGACATTATAAGTAAAACTTACAAGTGCATCAAATTGATTCTGATTTAAATTTATTGAAATTAATTTACTTACTGATTGTTCAAAAAAGTCTAAATCTTTTTGAAGTAGTTGTTCAGCTTGTTGTTCAGTAATTGTCTGACCAACATATACATCATCTCCTGTATGCCCATACCCTATGGTTAAAACGCCAACTACATCGTAATAAGCGGTAAGCCTAAGGCCTTCAAATTCTTTTATTAATTTTAAGCCTTGTGCAGATGTTTTCACAGTGGCGTCAAGTGTTAATACTAAACTATACCAGAAGTCGTAGTGCCTGAATTAAATGAAAGATAATCTATGCCACTAGAACCAGTAACGTAATCCGTTGTGCCAGAGCCAATCACTGAATCTGAGGTAACTAGGTTGTTACTGGCGCCCTGTATGGGCCAAGTGGAATACTCAGCTGAAGTAACAAAATTAGCTAAGTCATCTGTAGTTTTCGTGTTCTTAATTTTTAAAACTTTACTCCCCGATGTAGTACGTATGTTTTCCCTCCAGGTTTTAACGGTTGGATCTGTTTCTTTTCCGTTATCAACAGAACGCACAATCATCCAATCTGTAGGACTAATTAAGGTATTAGCAGTCTGTCTGGTTTGATCCACCCATTGAACTACCAACTGGTCGTGGTCTTTAGGTATCCCTGGAGCCCAATAAAACCGTTGATCGTAATAAGGGGGATCAGGGACCTCAGTAATTCCAATTGCTTTGCGATCTTCGGGAGAAGATAATCGAATCCAATTTGAAGGGTACTGGGTTCCATCCGGTGTTACAAATGGAGAATCTGGAGATATTGGCTTACCGTTTAAAAGAAACATTATGCTTCAGGTTTTTAATTATTGTAAGCCTTCTCAGCTCTTGCAGCACATTAACCGATTTTATGCTAGTCTGGGCCGACAGAGTTCCCGCTAATGACAACACTGCTTGAAGCCTGGGAGCAATTCAAAGCCGAAAGAGCTATTGCCCTGTGTCCAACTAGTCTGCTTGCGGACTACAGGCAAGTAGGTAATTGGTTAAACAAATGCCCAATTACAGATTTAAATGAGGGAAGAAAAATATTAACATGGACATTAAGTCAAAAACCTATTAAATCTAGTCGGCGCGTAACAATGTACATAAAATCGTTATATCGTTGGGCATCCAGTGAAGATATAAAATTAATCGATAAGAACCCAATTATTAGTTTTAAAATGCCAAAACCACCACAAGAAGATGTTGATATTATTGTAATTCCACGGCAAGAAACAGAACTGGTTTTGAAAGCACTTGGATCAAAACAACCACGTAACGGCGCTAACTGGGCATTTTATTCTGAGTTTATGTTGCAAACTGCAATGCGCACTGGAGAAGTACGCGCACTTAAATGGGAAGATATAAAAGAAAATAAGATCCTTGTGCATAGTAACTATACTCTTACTCATGGGTATAAGAATTCAACAAAAACAAATAGAAAACGGTGGGTTCCTTTAAATACTAGGTGCCAAGAAATTATGTCTGCTGTATCAAAAGCCAATGAATATATTTTTCCCTGGAATAGGTATGCGTTTCAAAGTTATTTTTATGATCGAATGAAAGAGTTGCACGCAGATAAACTTATCCAAAATAGGTATAGGCCATATGACTTACGGCATACCGCAATTAGCCGGTGGATTGAGGCCCAGATTCCAGTAGCACAAGTTGCAAACTGGGCAGGTAATAGTTCGGAAGTTATTTGGAAGCATTATGTAAACGTTACTCAAGAGTATGAGATGCCTGTTCTATAAGCTTACTAAATAAGGTTAATCAGCCTTACGACTAAGGCTTATTAATGTTGTTAACACTGCCATCATAGATGTTATGGCTCTGCTATCACTGTCTGCACAAGTTGGCTGAGCTTCAATAGCTTTACCTTCAGGAGTACCTACATACTTAGCGTACCAAGGCCATGCTGTTGGGAAAACATAAAATCTACAGGCGCCCCACTGAGCAACAGTAAGCAACATGATTGAAGCTGCTGTAGCAAGTATTGAACGCCAGAGCCAGTTAGGCATGACCACGCAAGCAACTGTTAAATTAATTGTAACAAACGTTTTGTTTTTACTTTAAATAATCGTCCTAAGCATGACGTTAAATCGCTTACATCTTACCTTAATCCTATCTATTAACTTTTTTAAATTTTCACAAAGCATATGAAAAACTTTTTTCTTTCTTGTTCCTTTGTATTTGGCCTTAGTGCAGCAACCGTTTCATCTTACTGGGGGCTTACTGATATGTATCAACTAAATAAAGCATATGAAACACAGAATAACCACGCAGAGTTACGCCATAGGATCAATGTTTTTGCGGACGGAACGTGGATTTTACTTGGAATTGTAATTTCAGTTGTTTCGATTAGTGGGATTCACAAAACCCATGGGGACACTTGAACCAAGGGGACGTTGATTTAACCAGCCAATGTTTTCCAAGGCCTTACCTGCCCCGGCAACTGCGTAAAAACCTTTCTCACTTGGGGAACCTTCAACAACTTTATTAAAATACCAACTGAGAGGGTTGTTTGTATTGTAATTATCTGTTACATTTACAAAACCAAAACGATCTGGGGTTGCTGAATATTGGCCGATTGCCATATTTGCGGGTTCATCCCTTAATTTCTCATATCCTTGTCTGTACTTCCCGGTGGTACTTAATCCATAATTAATATTATTATTTGATGGTTGCGCGTAACCAAGGGTTTCATACCTATACTTTGCCGCATCTGGATTATCCATCACTCTAAATGGTTTACCCAATGGACCAGCGTAAGCCTTGACGCCAGTGGCTGCTGCCCAGTTGTTTCTATCTGTTGTTGGAACTGGAATTAATCCTTTATCTAAGACATCGTTTAAAAGTGCCGGAATGCTTCTACTGGGTTTAACATAATCTGAACCATAGGGAAGCGACCCTTTAAATACTGTCTTATCAACATTTTCATAAGCTTTACCAGCACCACTGTAAACATCGGTTCCTAATTTATTTGCGCTATTAACAAATTGTTGTGCTTTTTGTAAAACGCTTCCGAACAGTCCTGCCGTATCCTCGTACTCTAATTCAGGCTTATAACCAAACGTACCTTCCCCTGAATCTTTGATCGGGTCAAGATATTCTTTTAAAAAATTGTTAGGATTAACAGCCAACTAAAATAATTCTTTCTTTATTAATTATAGACTTGTTTTTTTAGTACACTTTGAAAACCCTTAACCACTAAAGGTTTTGGGCTGACCTCACAACTTTTGTTTAAACAGGCTATACTGAGTAAGTCAGGAAACGAAGATAAAACTTTACAATTCCTTACACTTCTGAAACCGAGATCACCAGAAGTAAATCATCTCTAATACCCGCATCCGAGGGTGATGTGGGAATAACACAACCCGTTCGTCCCCCGAGCTCATACCTACCCTTTTAAAAGTGACTGCTTCAATTGCCTTACAAGAACAAACAAACCTATGGCAACAATTTTGCCGTTGGGTAACCTCAACTGAAAATCGGATATACGTTGGTTGGTTTGGAGTCCTAATGATTCCAACACTTCTTGCTGCCACCGTCTGCTTCACCATAGCTTTTATTGGTGCCCCACCTGTCGATATAGATGGGATCCGCGAGCCTGTATCTGGCTCTTTACTTTATGGAAACAACATTATTTCAGGAGCCGTTGTCCCCTCCTCAAATGCAATCGGATTACATTTCTATCCAATTTGGGAAGCTGCTTCCCTTGATGAATGGCTCTACAACGGTGGGCCGTTCCAGCTCGTCGTATTCCACTTCCTCATTGGCATCTTTGCTTACCTGGGACGCGAATGGGAACTTAGCTATCGATTAGGAATGCGCCCTTGGATCTGCATTGCTTATTCAGCACCTGTTGCTGCTGCAACTGCTGTATTCCTTGTATATCCTTTCGGTCAAGGGTCCTTCTCTGATGCAATGCCCTTAGGTATCTCTGGCACATTTAACTACATGTTGGTGTTCCAGGCTGAGCACAACATCCTTATGCACCCATTCCACATGCTTGGAGTTGCTGGTGTATTCGGTGGATCACTTTTTAGTGCGATGCATGGTTCACTTGTAACTTCTTCATTGGTTCGGGAAACCACAGAGAATGAATCGCACAATTATGGCTATAAGTTTGGCCAAGAAGAGGAGACCTACAACATTGTGGCCGCCCACGGTTATTTTGGACGCCTTATTTTTCAATATGCATCTTTCAATAACTCACGTTCGCTTCACTTCTTCTTAGCTGCTTGGCCAGTAGTTGGCATTTGGTTCACTGCTCTGGGTGTTTCTACAATGGCATTTAATCTTAACGGATTTAATTTCAACCAATCAATTGTTGATAGTCAGAATCGTGTCGTCCCAACTTGGGCAGACATTCTGAACCGTGCTGGACTAGGCTTAGAAGTTATGCATGAAAGAAATGCTCACAACTTTCCATTAGATCTTGCTGCTTCTGAATTAACTTCTGTTGCGCTTACTGCACCATCTATTGGTTAATAAATAAATTAACAAGTTATAAGACCTTCTTTGGAGGGTCTTTTTTATTGGTAAGATGTCCATAAAGATTGTTAAACAATTTCCTTTATGTCGTATATATAGTGATTAGATGTTTCAAACAATCTAGTGTTTTCAACTGAGTACACAGTAGTGTCTATTTCATATCCAGGATTTTCAGAAATACGGTTAAAAGTCCATGCACTGTCGTACCATAAAATTCTATTGTTTGGGTAGGCATAATAATTTCCAGTCTCGACTTTAAATAAATGAGCGCACTTATGCTCTGGCGTTTCTGAGTAGTTAAAATCCGTCATGCCTTTGTTCTCAAACGCCCAATCAAGTGTAAACATATAATCACCTTGAACTTTTATACCATCAGGACGGATAAGATCTGCTTTCAATCCAGCAAGGCGATTTCTTCGTTGAACATCCACGTAAGAAGAAAAGCAATCCCAATACATAATTTGATTAAGCGGTTCTATTACAGCGTCTGGTTTCCAGCAAAGTGAATGTAACGGTCTACGGGTCCAATTTACTCCGTTCTCTAAGAAGCATTCGAACAAAGGAACTCTTTTCTCCATCGATGCAACAGAGTGCACGTCACAGCGCGACACCTCTCCATGTCCTTTTTGATGGTTGTATAGGAATTCATTACGAACATAACAAGACCAATCAGGTAGGTTGTGATTTAAATAAGACATCTAATGACCAAGCTACTAAAGAAGACTCCTCATTATAACTAGAATCCACAAACCTGTACGTCCACACGTCATTCTGTTGAATGGTAATTTAGTACTAATTATGTTTGTTTAATTCGTGTTTTATTTTACCGAGCATACGATTTATATTATTTATAGTTATCTCATTCTCTTCAGAAGATTCAACCATTCCTTTATAATACCCAAGGATATTTACTAACTCTTCAAGATCACGGTGTTGTATTTTTACTTCTAATTTTTCACTAAGAAACTTTTGATCTTTCTTTCTTGTTTTTGGTTTTTTATTTTGTTCATTACAAGTTAAACAACAAAAGGAATATCCTTGCTTAAATGTTTTCACTAATTGAAAATGTTTTTCATTTAGTGGCTGTGTTTTTTTACAGTAGCTGCATACTCTTTTCATTTAAACACCTTTTGAAAATAGTTTTTTTCCGATATGGGAGCCGTCACTCCTCGTCAAAATCAAAATACTCATAGAGAGAACTTAGCACACATTCTTCAATAGCCTCACATATACGTTCTTCACCAGGATTTTCGTCATGTTTAAATGCCCTTCTGTACCCACGGAGCACACCCTCGTTAATTGCTTGATCCAGTATGACAAGAAATTTTGGTTTCATAATTTGGGAACTGGTAAGTGCGAAGAGTTGACAAGATAGTTATGAAGACGTTCAGCCAAAAGTACGTCGTTTTGTTGTGGTGTCATGTTACTAAATCAGATCCTTAAAAGAACGCAGTGTTTTCTGAGCAAGAAGTTTTTTGGCTTCCTGAAAAACCAAATCTAGTTCATCAGCGTCAATGCTTACGTAATGTTCTAGGTCATCGCCTAATTCACAAATTTTTACAAAACCCCCTGCGCCTTCGTCGTCAATAGAAATCTGTAAAACTCCACGGCCATAAACAGGATTCGTATCTGTTCGATGGATAGAAACTGTAAGAATAGTTGCTACTGAAGCAGAGTCAGCCATAGGTCGGGATAAGAAGACTTATCTTACCGCACATCCTGAAATTTAAAACGAACTAGAAGTTGACCGGTCTAGTGGCGTTGACTACTTAGCTTTTAGTTCGTCGGCGATGGCAAGGAGTTCTTTTCTAATCTGTTGACACTCAATATCTGCAGCAGCACGAAGAGCGGCAGCAAGTTTGTTTTCTGCACATATAGGAGCTCCACAAAAAGCATCCCAAATTAATTGGGCGCTAGGTGAAAGTATAGTATTTTCTTTAGGGAAATTTGAATCTCTATCTTCTTCCAAAAAAGTTCCTTCAAGAGCTTCAAAAAGATCTGTAAATAAAGTTGTTTCCATAATGATTAAATCTTAGGAGCGGAGCAAAAGCTGATACTCGCTGCCAAACCATACTACATGACGCTGGATCGAGGGGAGCTACCGATGGATCGAGGGGAGTCAACGCTGGATCGAGGGGAGTCCCTGAGTAAATCCGTCGATTTCCACGGGATTAATGGTGTCGACTTATTAGTTTTGTGGATCACGGATTAGCACCTAGCAATCTTATGGGTCACGAAACGCCAATCCGTTAACGACAAAATACGGACGTGCTCATAACTCGTAGTGTGCGGGACTACTGATAATGCCTGGTAGCAAAAACATTATGTTTAGTAAGTTGAACACTACGCCAGGTACTGTCCAACTTGGTGAACACTCGCCACCCTACCATATTTGTTACGTCACGAAAATGGTTGTAAACCCGTCGATTTCCACGGGTTAGAAGACGTGTCCACTTGTGGGCTACCGTGCTCTAGCATAATTAATTGGCGCTTCGGCAAAGGCGGCGTATATGTAATCACTGCTTGAAATATTTCCCCAAGAAGTTGCGGCACGCAGCTTAAATCCGTTAGACAAAATGTCAAATAATTCGCTATTATCTGCATCTGCCAAATCAGCAAACAATCCTTTATTGCTAACATTGTAGCCATCTCTGGCGGCATCAAAAATCGCCCAATCGGATGTTGTATTTGTTCGTTTCAGAAGCACCCACCTCGGCCTAAACCCGGTATACACAAAAACGCCATCGCTCGATCCATTCCCGGTATACGATCCGAAGCTATTGTACCCGACTACTGGAGCGAAGGCGTATGCCACCCAATCAGGCGTTCCAATACCAGAACCAATGCTGAATACAGTACTAGTTGGAGACGTGTTGTTCCAATAGGTGTAAGTATTGGTCGCGGCAGTGCTGTTTAATAGCAGAGCTTTTGTATTGCCTATGTCTTTGTGATAAACAAACCAATCGTTAGCACCCGGATTGCTTGTGCGAGCCTTCATGATAATCATTGAAGGAGCAACACCTAAGCCGTGACCGACTGTCCCCGTAGAAGCCCCAGTAAAAGTAGACACGCTAAACCCAGCAGTTGCATTAGCTCTCACCTGACTAGTGATGCTGCCTTGTGTGTTGGATACGGTTGAGGTGCCTGCGTCCCACGCCCAGCCGACAACAGAATTTCCAGACCCGTTGATTCCGGTATCCGACCCAACAGTAAAGCCAGTAGAAGTAAAAGCAGTTAGCACATCAGAAAAAGGGCCGGATTCAGCACTTGTCGAATTACTACTCAATAAATATCCAGCACCTCTTACGATGTCATATAGCTGATGACTATAAGCATTACTGCGTGACTTTAACCAAACAAAATCTGGCGAAAAGTTTAACCCACTAATAGTTTGTGTTCCACCATTCCCCGTATAAAGCGCAACATCCATCACCGTATTAGACTTCGTGACTAATGGGGTTGGCAGATTCTGTGTACATAGTGTTTTGAAGCCTGATGGTGCGGTGTAGGCAAATGCGCGTTGGCCGAAGTTTGCGACGACGGCAGGGGATATTCCACTAACGCCATCTGCAAAATAAGGTGCTGCACTTGCCATACCTGTGTACGTGTAGCCACCTGCATTGGTAGCCGGATTCTGGGTTCCACTACCTTGCCAAACATTATTCACAGCAAACCAAACCTTTTTATTAGTTTGATCAAAAGCAACACCTACGACGTCATTGTTTGAATAGTTTGTTGTGTATGCAATTGTTGAAGAATTAATGTAAATTCCGTTGCTTGACGAAAAAGAAACAATGACGGCAATATTAACATCGTCTATTATATTATAGGCGTTAAAAGCAGCATTAGCATCGGCAATTCCAATGTATGCCCCACTAGCTGTTGATGCGGTGGATTCAAAGTAAAACTTGCCTGATTGCACCGCCACGCTTCCCCGTATTGAAACATACCCAGAAGATCTGCCAGTAGCTTCAAGATTGCCATTGGCAAGAGATGTACTGCCTGATTGATCCAACGGGTTCCAAGTGCAATAATTCCCCCTCACCTCGCCGCCCACGCCGGTGTCGGTCCCGTAATTAGTGGGGGAGTCTACGAGGGAATCGTTGGCTGCAGCAACAGAACCAATAATTGTGGCAGTAGGAGGGTTAAAGTTACTGGTATATTTGGCAACGCCTTTGTAGATGCGGACATCGTTCATAAATCCTTGATAACGACCAAAATATTCTCCTCCATTTCCTTGGGATCTACCAATGTAAAAGGGGCTCCCTGATGAAACACTACCGGGAGAAGTAGCACTAAAAGCACCAAGAATGCCATTTATATATAAAGAAGTCCCATTCGCATCCTTGCAAAGTGCAATATGACCCCAGGCATTAATGCTAACTGCATTAGTACTGGTAATTGATACAGTAGTTCCACCTCGTACATAAGCTCCGACAGTTCCAGTGCTAGTAACAAGTAAAGACCAACCGGGCTGATCGTTAAAAGCAGTCCCCCCTTGACTCATTACCATACGGGCACCATTGGCTCCCGCAAATGACGTAAAGTATACCCAACATTCAACTGTAAAGTCTGTAGTGCCAAACGAAAAATCTGCGTCGTTTGCAATTGTTAAAATACTATTAGTGCCATCAAAACTCCCGCTGCTGCCATAAAACTTAGATTGGCTAGTTGATGTTGTAGTGCTAGTTACCGTAAATGATTTAGCGCTGCCACTTCCTTTAATTGTTGCACTTTCATCCGTAAATGTTGTTCCTCCATTAGTGCCGTTCATCCCCACGGCAAGCACAATAGAAGCACTGTTAGTATCAGTGCGAGTTCCAGTACCCTTTACCGTACCGTAAGTATCTGTGGTGTTGTAGACAGGTAGAGCACCAGAAGCAGCAGCAACTGATGTTGGTCCTCCGGTATTAATACTTAAGTTATTCGGCGTCCAGTTATTACTCAGCCCGCTATAGTCCTTCCCTAATGTGCTGGCAGTGTTGCTGGAGTTATCAGCGAACAAAAGATTAAAGCCATTTGTGCCATAACTGCCGGTGTATGTTTTTGGTATCAGTTGCCCAGTAGTGGCATCGGTTTCGGTGAATGACGATGGGGTAAGTGCTTGGCCGTCGATGAAGTGGATGTTGGCGAGGTAGCCGGAGTAGGTGTTACTTCCTCCATAATCCCCAATCCTGTGCTGGTCTGTAGTGTTAATGCCAGTATCGTAGTTTAGCGACCCGTATGTTGCTGTTGAAAACGTAGTAACCTGTACGCCGTTAATGTAAAGCTTTACTCTGTTTGACCCTGTGGTCTGCGTAGTGTCAATAGCGTAAACAATGTGGTACCACGCCGAAACATCTCTAAATACTTGCGTTGTTACTACATTTATTACTTCAGAGCTACCGTCGTAACTGCGATATTTCAGCGTATCGTCGGCGTTTATGTTGAATCCGTCAATGGGTAGGTTGGTGTTGTTATTAAAAACGTGCTGAAGCACGCCCAAAGCACTCCGCTTCACCCACCCGCTCCATGTCCAAGTCCGCCTATTTCCCGCTACTGCCGGGGTCCGAGACAAGTAGGCACTGTCACTACTGTTGAATCTGAGACTACGCTCTATCTGTAATGCGCCACCAGTAGCGTCACCGAATAATAATAAGGGGTTGGTAGAACCTGGAATAGACATAATTATTGGGTAAGGTTGTTCACAAGTTGGCAAACAATGCTTGTACTTGTACGTACAGTATAACCAATTAAGTCAACTGCATTTGCTGTGGTGCTTAGATTTTTAAATGATTGGCCGCCAGGGAATTTCCAGTGACTGCCATAACTTAAAATCCTGCTTCCCGTTGCATCTTGCAGAATGTAAATCAAACCACTCTGCCCAACAGTCATGCCGGTTGGGTTGGCAAGTGTTCGAGGTGTTCCGGTCAAAGTGACTGTAAAGTTATTGGCAACTGAAAAATCAGGAGTAATTGTAGATCCATCGGTTAAAGTTGCAATGTTCATTGCTCCAGTTCCCTGTACATATATTTTGGTATTACCTACAGATGCTCCTATAGCAAGATTACCGTTGGCGTCAAAAACAGCACGTTGAATACCACCGGTAGTAACACTGATTTCATTTGAACCGCTGCGATAAAAACCAGTGGTAGGTGCATTATCAAATGTAATACTTGGCGCACTATTTGAACCATCTGGAAAACTAGCACCCACCGCAACAAAATCAGACCCAGCAAGAACAACTCCAAAGAAAGCCCAACCTCCTGTTGGAGCAGAGGCAAATACTATGTTCGTACCTACTAAATTAAAACCAGCCGCACCGGTTGGGTCTGGCTTTTGAATTACACCATTAACAGAAATTAAACACTGTTGTGGGTTAGATGGAAACGGGACTGGTGAAATACCAGAAACTAATAATGGAAAGGATGTTGCAACGCCGTTAAAACTGGATCCAATATTATCAACACGTTGGTAACTTATGCCAGGTGTTAATGTTGTGTTTCCTATATAACGCATGTCAGTTCCTATTTATTTTTTATTGAGTTCGGGCCAGTAGTAGCTGGTGCTATTGGCCACCGGACTTGATTTAATTTTACACCGAAAAACGTTTGTGGTAAGTCCCTCAACTGCTGTCTATAAGATACCCAAGCAGATTGATCTACAGTGCAACCAGAAGAAACAGTCCAGTCTGTTGATTTAAGAAGGTAATTTCTTTTTAGAATAATGTTATTCCAAGAAGAATTATCTAGTTCAAGAACACGTTCTTCAAAGATTCTTGATTCTAAATCTTGAAGGCGTTTTTCTATTTCAGTAATTTTTAAATTATATGTTTCTTCTTTTAGTTCTCCTTTGTTTTTAATATCTTCTTTTAAAGAACTCACCTGTCTGTACAGGATGTCAATATCACCAATTGTTGTTAGTCCTGTTGTCATTATGTTTGCTCCAAATAACTAATCATTATGTCAAGTGCTGAGCCAGTATCTGAGCTAGCACGGATAACATCTGACGGTTCTATAATCAGTTTATTACCTTGTACAAGTTCTAACGAAGAACCTGCTGGTACTGGCCCATTCTTTATAAGAAATACTGAATCGCCAACTGCAGAAGAAATATATACATTTGCATTCGCACTGCTACCAGTTTTGTTTGAAACCAAAACACTAAGAATAACAAGAGTAGCAGTGCCGCCAACTGTAAGTATATTAGTAGTCGCGCTTGATGTTACATCAGCTGTCAAAAGGCTTGACTTTGTATCTTTTTTAAAAGTGTTTGCCATTTAACTTAGAGCAATAATTAAGGTTAAAGTGTCAGATGAAGTAGTGGTGCCAGCGACACTAAGACTTCCGTTAACGGTGAGGTTTCCAGAGAAGGTTGCACTCCCTGAAGAATCTATTGTAAGCCTTGCAACACCGTTCGTCACCAAAGATAATTGAGCCTGTACTGGACTAATAATACCAGTATTAACGCTGTTAGCAAATTTAAGAGCGCAACTGTTTAGCGCACCGGGAGAAAGTAAACAGTTAGTACCATCTTCTCGTAAAAGTGGGAACCCACCAAGTGTTATAGCATCGTGAACTATGGCTGTAAGTTTCTGTGTATCAACAGTGACTTCCCCCAGCGCACCCGCAAAAGCGATTGTTTGAGCGGTCGTACCACGCCTTAGTTGTACTTGAGTTGCCATAATCTATTATGTCACGTTTGTTATCAGTCTAGCTGTTATTCTTGTAGTTGATTCAGAATAATAAACCAGTACGTCAACGGCATTTGCAGTTGTTGTAGCAGTTGGTGTGCCACCTGAAAATTTATAAAATGAACCGTATGCAATTGTCCTCGAACCGGTCGCATCTTGAGTAATAACTATTGCGCCACTTTGTCCGGCAGTTAAGTTCGATGGGTTTTGGATTGTAGTGCTTGCACCTAAAGTTAAAGAAAAGTTATTAGAAACAGCAAAGTCTGGAGTAATAGAAGAACTACTTGTGAGGACACTAATTGTTCCACGTTGCGCCGCACTGTAACTTTGCGCTAGGCCTAGAACAGCAATAGTGCTTGTAACAGCTGGAAGAGTTAAGGTTCCAGATGCTGCTGCTGTGGCAACAACTGTAGTGGTTCCTGATGACGACCCAGTAAATATATGCCCGCCAGTACCTGCGGTTAATGTTGTTGCGGTTAAAGCAGTTAAGCCAGTGATGCTAGTTGCAGTGCTTCCAAGAGCAATTGATGTAGAACCAACGGTGAGGCTACTATTAGCAAGCTGTGCGTTCGGAATAGCACTTGTACTAAATTCTCCAGTAGTACTGTTGTATGTTAACCCTGACCCGCCAGCTACACTTAATGCACTTCTAATGTTTAAGTCTGTAACTACTGAATACGTAACAGCACCAGTGGTACTGTTATAACTTATTGACCCATAACCGCTACCACTGTTAGTGGCACTTAAAGCACCTCTAATGTTTAAGTCTGTAACCACTGAATACGTAAGTACTCCGGTCGTGTTGTTATAGCTTATGGACCCATATCCAGTTCCTGAGTTTGTTACACTTATTGATGATAACAACGCAAGCGTACCTGTTGCATCTGGGAGAGTAATGACACGTGCGCCGGTCGGCTGTGCAGGTACTAAGTCAATATATTGGCCAACTGTAATTACGGCACCCGTAAAAAGAATGCCCGCATAATCAGCTATTATGTGGGAAGCACTGGTAGATGGGTGTTTTAGCTCAAGTCCGGTGGTCTTTAAGTTAGTAATATCAAAACTTGTTACTGTAGAACCTAAAGCAGCAGGTGTAGCTCCAAAAGTAATACTGCTGTTGGCTAATTGAGAGTTTGGAATAGCACTTGTACTAAATGCTCCAGTAGTACTGTTGTATGTTAACCCTGAACCACCAGTTACACTTAAGGCACCTCTAATGTTTAAGTCTGTAACCACTGAGTACGTAAGTACTCCAGTACTGTTGTTATAGCTTATAGACCCATATCCAGTTCCTGTGTTCCCAGCAGAAATTGATAACCGTGCCCTAGTATCTGTGTAATAAAGATTCGTACCTTCTGTTAAATTTGTTGTTGTATTTCCAGCAAAATCTAGTCCATCCGTCGGGGTAT
>Ga0209246_10000238_pt1 | contig 25231 bp, 48 predicted proteins | sample LauGreSpBDMM15SN_2_FD_187560 | JGI IMG/M metagenome (GOLD analysis project Ga0209246, IMG submission 187560) | Freshwater lake microbial communities from Lake Michigan, USA - Sp13.BD.MM15.SN (SPAdes) (version 2) | ecosystem: Environmental > Aquatic > Freshwater > Lake | place: Lake Michigan...
ATTGTTAAATACATTGATAGAGAAGTGGTCAAATATGATACCAAATTTACTTCTGGCGGAGAATGTGAAATACCGAAAGAGTTCATAAAATCAATCAATGATGCAGCAGAGGCACCAAAATGAAAACATTCAAACAGTTCATTTCACATAAATCACCAGAAGAAAAAAAGAAGCCACTTGACTATGCTGCTATTCGTGCAGCATCAGCACAATCAACTCCAACACAGAAGACTGGTAGTACTAAATTTGTTATGCACCGAGAAGGTTACGGTCCTTGGGGTAAAATATCACAAGTTAATTTAGATAAAATTGCAAAAGCCAAAAAACGTGAAGAAAAAGAAAAAGGTTTAATGAGAAAACCCGGATCAACGCCTTCAAAAGATACAATTAATTATGTTACTAAAGTAAATAAACTTTCTGAAGAAAAATGAATCTGATTAAAATATTCATACTAGCAATTTTCATACTACTTGCTTTTTTAGCAACTGGTTGTTCAACTACTGTTCCTGTTACGATGAAGTTTCCCGAATCACCAGGTGTTGTTGCAATGACTACTTGTCCACAACTACAAAAGATAGAAGATGATGCTAAGCTAAGTGACATTACAAAAACTATAACCGTGAACTATGGCACCTATTATGAATGTGCAGTTAAGACTGATGCATGGATTGAATGGTATCAAAAACAAAAAATTATATTTGAAAGTGTAAAATGACCGAAGAACAAGAAATCACAAAAGAACGCACTGGTTGGATCATTACATTCTTGGCCGCATTTTTAGCCATTACATCATTACTTGATGGTGGCAATTCATCACAAATTCTAGAAAATACTATTGAAGCAAATAATGTCTGGTCATTCTACCAAGCAAAAAGTATTAAACAATCACTAGCTGAAATGGCTTATGATAATGCGGTAAGAGCTCGTGACACCAGAAAAGCGGAAGTGATGAAAGCAAAGATTGATCGTTATGAAAATGAACCAAAAGAAGGTAAAAAAGATTTAATGGCCAAGGCTAGAGGAATTGAAGCAGAAAGAGCAGTTGCTCAAATGCGTAGTCCTTGGTATACTTATTCAAATGCACTTTATCAAATTGCAATTGTTATATTAGCTGCATCTATGTTGACATTAAATAAACGAATGTATTGGATTGGCATTGGCCTAGGCCTGCTTGCGGTACTATTGATGACTCAAGGTGCTTTATTATGGTTACCTATAACATTATAAGGACTGAAAATGGAACTAACAAAAGAACAATTAAAACAATTACTTCCTAAGAACCTATACATTGACCATTGGCATGACGCCTTGTCAGTTTTATTACCTGATTACGAAATCAATACACCTCAGAGAATGGCGGCTTTCATAGCACAATGTTCACATGAGTCTGGTGGTTTTATATTCCTTAAAGAGAATTTGAATTATAAGGCTCCATCATTACGCAAGTTGTTTGGTAAGTACTTTCCAAATGATGATATTGCAAATGAGTATGCAAACAAACCAAACAAACAGGAAGCAATTGCAAATCGTATCTATGCATCACGTATGGGTAATGGAAATGAAGCTTCTGGTGATGGGTACAAGTTTTGTGGTCGTGGACTAATTCAATTGACCGGCCGTGATAACTATACGTTCTTTGCAGGCAGTCTTGGTATCACAGTAGAAGAAGCATCCGATTATCTTGCTACCTTTGAAGGTGCTGCACAGTCAGCCTGTTGGTTCTGGGAAACAAACGATTTAAATAAGTGGGCAGACAAAGGTGATATATTAACCTTAACCAAAAAGATTAATGGCGGAACAATTGGCCTAGATGACCGCATCAAACATTATGAACATGCACTACACGTTTTCGGAGTATAATATGAAAAAGTTTTTATTAGTACTCGCACTAATACCTTGTTTGGTGTTTGCTCAAAAGACACCACAAGGCGTTACCTATGACGCACAAATTATCAGAGTAACGGATGGCGATACGGTTGTTATCGCCGCACCCTTTCTACCTGCACCCCTTAAGCCCGAACTTGCGGTACGAGTCTACGGAGTCGATACTCCGGAAAAAGGATTTAGAGGTCAATGCGACAGCGAAAAGCAACGTGGTGAATCCGCTAGCGTTTTCACTAAAGGTCTCATTAACGCCAGCCAACAGCGACAAGTCATTTTATATGGTTGGGATAAATTTGGTGGTCGTGTATTGGGCGATATCATTCTAAACGGCCAGAGTTTACGTGCAGCATTGATTGCCAACGGCTTTGCTCGTGAATATTATGGTGATGCCAAACAAAGCTGGTGTAATTAAGGAAAAAATATGAATGATAAAAAACTATTATACATAGGACTTGCACTACTTATTCTACCACTATCATTAGCCTTCTTTGGTGGTGATAGATTCCGTTATCCTTGTCAAGACCCCGACAATTGGGATAAAGACTTTTGTAAGATGCCTAAATGTGATGTGACAAGAACTTGTCCTGAACATATCTTTAAAGGACAACGTGATCCAAGATTAGGTCCAGATACACCTAAAATTTCGACACCATCATCAACACAATGCACTACACCAACTCAAGGAGCTAACTGTGGAAAATAATAACATGTACACAGAAGAGCAATTAATGGCTCGTCTGAAATTCTTCATCGGTATTTGTTTGGCTTTAACATTGACGGGTATTGTCTTTGTTGTTCTATATTCAATTATCTTTGTAACACAACCATTGAACGCAATCTCACCGATTGACCAGAAGTTTTTTGAGTTGATTATTCCTATTGCAACCTTCTTAACTGGTACTCTATCTGGCATCATGCTAGCGGGTAACGATAAAGACCTTAGAGCAAAGGCACTAGATGCAGCAAACAAACCACCAACCGTTTCAGGACCACCACCAAATGCGCCTTCAACATTTACACCAAGCAACAATGCAACATTTGGCACACCAACGTCAAGTGCAACAACACCATCAACATTTGCACCAGCAGCACAAGTTGTCACAGGATTTGGCGGCAAACCTGCCCCAGCACCAGCCTTCCAACCAGAAATCTAAATAAATGGAATTCTTAAAAAGTATGTTAACGGATGGTGTCAATGGCACCATCTCCAGTAAAAGAGTTGTCACACTATTAGCATTCGTAATGTGTGCATCCGGTTTCATCACTATGTTATATGGACATACCGTAGATTCTAAAATTTACGATTCAATGATGTACATTGTAATTGCAGGTTTAGGTTTTACAGCATCTGAGAAATTTACTAAAAAGGACGAAAAATGAAAAAATTACTATTAGTTACAGGCCTATGCCTATCAATGTTTGTACAAGCAGAAACAACTAAAGTGTGTGTTGATGTTAAAGACAAAGCAGGCCAAGTTGTTAAAGACAAAGCTGGCAAACCAAAACAGAATTGTAAAGAAATGAAAGTACACAAAAAACTAGAAGGCACTCCAGTTCCTGTGAAAAAATAATGGCATATTCCGATAAGGTAATCGACCACTATGAGAACCCACGAAATGTTGGATCCCTAGATAAAGACGATCCAACAGTTGGCACCGGCATGGTTGGTGCACCAGCATGTGGTGATGTAATGAAGCTTCAAATTAAAGTGGAGGAAGGAATTATTACAGATGCTAAATTCAAGACGTATGGTTGTGGCTCGGCTATTGCATCAAGTTCACTTATTACTGAATGGGTCAAAGGGAAAACACCCGACCAAGCGGGACAAATTAAAAATAGCGAAATTGCTTCTGAACTTGCCTTGCCACCAGTTAAGATTCACTGCTCTATACTTGCGGAAGATGCGATTAAGGCAGCTGTGGCAGACTTCAAAAGAAAAGAATGGTTATTAAATCATGATCTCATTAACTAAAAAAGCATGTGACCAAATTAACTCACAACTGCATAAACGTGGTAAAGGTGTTGGAATTAAACTCGGCGTAAAAACTACTGGTTGCAGCGGATTGGCATATACAATTGAGTATGTTGATAAGTATGAGGTGCATAGTGGTGTAATTAATTACGCACAAAATGATTTTGTAGTTTTAGTAGATGCAAAAAGTGATGTATATCTAAAAGGATTAACAATGGATTGGGTTCGAAGTGGACTCAATGAAGGATTCGATTTTAAAAACCCCAATGAACGTGACCGCTGTGGATGCGGAGAAAGTTTCAGAATATGATAACAATAACAGAATCAGCAAGAACAAAAATTCTAGACCTTTTCGCAGAAGAGGATAATCCAGACTTATGTTTAAGAACATTCGTTGAAGGCGGCGGCTGTAGTGGAATGAATTACGGATTTACATTCGATGAGATAATGAACGAAGACGATTTTGAAATACCTCTTGAAAAAACTAAGATACTAATAGATGCCATGAGTATGCAATATCTGCAAGGAGCAACTGTGGACTACAAAGAAGATATCCAAGGTTCTCAGTTTGTTATAACCAATCCAAATGCCAAATCCACTTGTGGTTGCGGCAGTAGTTTCAGTGTATAAGAAAGAATCAAATGGCAACCACAGTAGAAAGAATCGGCATCGTTGAAACCAAGGTGGAGAACCTTAGTGAAAAAATGGATGACCTAAAAGTCGATGTTAAAGAGATGCATGATTGCCTTGACAAGACTAGAGAAAGTTTGGTGGAAAAACTGGAAGAAATGTATGATGCATCCTGTAACCAACATGCCGAACTTGCCCAAAAGATTTCCGGTCTGGAAAAAATCCGAGAAAAAACCATGTGGATGGTTGCCGGTGCGGTTGCAACAGTCGGCATACTTTCCGGACATTTTGAAAAGATACTCGCCTTTTTGACTTAAATACTGTATAATCAAGTTTCTCGTAAACTCCGCAAGCCTTTGTTATGTCCGTTTTCATTGATAGAACCTTTCTGCTAAGGGTATCCCCGAAGCTTCAAAAATTCACACAAAAGAAGGATAACCTGTATAATTTCAGGTGTCCTCTTTGTGGCGACTCAACAAAAAACAAAACCAAAGCTCGTGGTTATGTTTATGAAAAAAAGAACAACTACTTTTATATGTGCCACAATTGTGGTGCATCCACTTCCTTTTACAATTTCCTGGAAAAGGTAGATTCAACCCTAGTTAAAGAATATGCACTTGAGAGGTATAAAAATGGTGAGCAAGGCCGTGATAACTACGTCAAACCGACTTTCGAGGAACTTCACACGGAAGTACCTAAATTTAAGAGGTCTTTGGGCATCCCATCGGTCCAGTCTCTACCAGAAGAACATTATGCTAAAGTGTATGTTAAGTCACGAAAAATACCCGAGGGATTTCATTCGGATTTATACTTTGCAGAAGATTTCAAGAGTTTCGTGGATTCACTCCAGATTGAAAAAGAAGGACTCAAAGAAGATGACCCAAGACTGATAATACCATTCTATGATGAAGATAAGAACCTTGTGGCATTTCAGGGCCGTGCATTGGGTGAATCCAAACTAAGGTATATTACCGTAAAGACAGACAAGGACAACCACAAGTTATTTGGTACTGATAGGATCAACAAGGAAGAGATGATATATGTTCTGGAAGGTCCTATTGACTCCATGTTCTTAGAGAATGCGGTAGCGACTGCCGATTCAAATTTAATGGCTGCATCTAAGCATTTTGACAAATCTAAGATTGTCTTGATATATGACAATGAACCAAGAAACAAAGAACTACATAAGCAGATGGACAAAGCCATTGAAGAACACTATAACGTGGTAATATGGCCAGAAATGATTGTCGAAAAAGATATTAATGATATGGTTTTGAATGGTTTCTCACCAGATGAAATACAAGATATCATAAGTAAACATACCTTTGTAAATCTTAGAGCAAAGATGGAATTTATTAATTGGAAAAAAACTTGAATTGGAGATTTTGTTATGAATGTAAAATTGATATCATACACACAGGGTATAGACGGTAAGAATTTGTTAGAACAGGTTGCTTTTGCGGCCAGAGTCTCAAATCCTGCCAATCAAAATAGTAACGAAACTTCTGAAAAGTTGGTTCGTTATCTTATCAAAAACCAACATTGGTCACCACTTGAAATGGTGAACGTATGTTTGGAAATAGACACCACACGGGATATAGCAAGACAGATTTTAAGGCATCGTTCCTTTTCCTTCCAGGAATTTAGTCAGCGGTATGCTGATGCGTCCCAGTTAGGATTTGAATTAAGGGACTGTCGGTTACAGGATACAAAGAATCGTCAGAATAGTATTGAAACTGATAATGAAGTATTGCAAGGGAAATGGGCAATGATGCAAGATGTAGTACTTTATCATGTAACAGAAGCTTACGAATGGGCATTAAAAAACGGTATTGCAAAGGAACAAGCGAGAGCAGTACTGCCAGAGGGTATGACAGGTTCACGTTTATATATGAATGGAACGCTTCGTTCTTGGGTTCACTATATACAACTCCGAAGCGCAAATGGGACACAGAAAGAACATCAAGATGTTGCATTGGCCTGTGCTGATGCCATTGAGCCAATTTTCCCCATGATTAAGGAGTACACCAATGGACAGTAAGAATGATGTAAGAGTTTTTATGGATGCATGTGACCAAAAGGCAAGAGATTTTGGACCACAATCTGAACTGTATGTAGACCTGATAATGGAAGAATTTAGGGAACTTATTACAGCATATGGCAACAGAGACCCCGTAGAGATTGCTGATGCTTGTGCTGATTTGAAATGGGTAATTGAGGGTTTAGAACACACACTCAATATACCACAACAAGAAGTTTGGAACGAAGTTGCACGTAGCAATTTGGCCAAAATTTCTGAAGGTGGTAAAGTATTAAAAAGAGAAGATGGTAAGGTACTAAAACCAGAAGGTTGGACACCACCTGATATTAAAACAATTATAAGAAAGTAAACAATATGGAATACATGGGTGTCAAAATAGACTTAGAAAAAGATAAACTATTTGATGAATTAGGTAAGTTAAGGTTGAAAGAATCTTACATGCGTGATGATGAAACATCACCACAACAAAGGTTTGCATATGTATCATCGTCATTTGGAAGTAATCCGGAACACGCTCAGCGCATTTACAATTACGCCTCTAATCATTGGCTCAGTTTTAGTACTCCAATTCTTAGCTATGGCCGTTCTAAGCGTGGTATGCCTATTTCGTGTTTTCTCAACTATATTGAAGATACAGCGGAGGGTCTAGTTGATAATCTTAGCGAAACTAATTGGCTTTCTATGCTTGGCGGTGGTGTTGGTATTGGCTTTGGTATACGCAGTACAGACGACAAGAGTACTGGTGTTATGCCGCACCTCAAAATTTACGATGCTTCATCTCTTGCTTACCGTCAGGGTCGTACTCGCCGTGGAAGTTATGCTGCTTATCTTGATATCAGTCATCCCGACATTATATCATTTTTAGAGATGCGTAAACCCACCGGTGATCCTAATGTTCGGTGTATGAATCTACACCACGGTGTTAATATCACAGATGACTTTATGCAGTTGATTGAAAACTGTATGTTGGATCCAGAAGCGAATGATGATTGGCAATTGAGAGATCCACATTCTGGTGAAGCAAGAGAGATTGTGTCGGCCAAACATCTATGGCAACAAATCTTAGAATTACGTATGCATACAGGTGAACCTTACATTCACTTCATTGATACAAGTAACAGAATGATGCCTCAGTTTCTAAAAGACTTAGGACTAAAGATTCACCAATCAAATCTTTGTTCTGAAATTATTCTTCCAACGGACAAAGACCGTACAGCAGTATGTTGTTTGTCATCACTAAACTTGGAGTACTATGATGAATGGAAAAATGAACCTTTGTTCCTTAGGGATGTTGCTGAAATGCTCGATAACGTTCTGGAGTTTTTTATTACTCATGCACCTGATACCATTTCCAGGGCTATATACTCTGCTAGCCGTGAGCGTAGTATTGGCATTGGTGCCTTAGGTTTTCACGCTTATCTACAACGAAAAGGTATTGCATTTGAAGGTGTGATGGCAAAAGTTACGAACAATCAAATTTTTAAACATATTAGAGAAGGATTGAATGATGCTAACCAAATTCTTGGTCAAATACGAGGTCCCGCTCCTGATGCTGCTAGCTCTGGCCAGCGCTTCAGCCACCTTATGGCTATTGCTCCAAATGCTTCTTCTTCTATCATCATGGGAAATACTAGCCCTTCTGTAGAGCCTTATCGTGCTAACGCTTACAGGCAAGACACTCTATCGGGCGCTTTTCTAAACAAAAATCGTTGGTTGGATAAGGTCATTAAAAAATATTGTGATTCACCTCCTGTTGGTAATAAGTTGGGAATGGAATATGATGAGATTTGGTCATCTATTATTGCAAATGATGGTTCTGTTCAACATTTAGAATGGTTGGATGAAAATCTAAAAGCAGTATTCAAAACATCTATGGAAATTGACCAACGTTGGGTTATTGAATTGGCTGCTGACCGTCAACAATATATTGACCAAGCTCAATCATTGAATTTGTTCTTCCGTCCAGATGCACACATCAAATACATTCACGCCATCCATTTTATGGCATGGAAAAAAGGATTGAAAACACTTTACTATTGCCGTTCAGAAAAGATTGGCAAAGCAGATAAAGTATCTAAGAAGATTGAACGCCAAGTTATTAAAGAACTTGATATGGTTCAAGTGGCACAAGGGAATGATTGTATAGCATGTGAGGGTTAAATGAAAACGATTGCTTTATTTGTATGTGACCCAAAGTGTTCCATACAATCATCCAATGGGGTGATGAAGGCATTATCGGGAAATTACAACTTTAAACTATTTTCAAAGAATGAAGTTGAACAAGGTTTTTTTGATGATGTTGAGATGGTCGCATTTCCTGGTGGTTTCGGTGATTCTGATTCATACGATACCATACTGAAAAATAATAAAGATGTTGTGGTTGATTTTGTAGCAAGAGGCGGCAAGTATCTTGGTATTTGCATGGGTGCATATTGGGCAGGTAAAGACTACTTCAACATACTTGACAAAGTAGATGCGGTACAATATATTAAAAGGCCTAATACTTGTACAAAAAGACCTCATGCAAAGAATATGCCTGTTATGTGGAAAAATCAATCATACAATATGTTTTTCTATGATGGTTGTGCTTTAGTTGGTGGTGATATGTCTCCATATGAAACTATTGCAACATATAGTAATGGTGACAATATGGCTATCATACAAAATAGAATTGGTCTAATAGGTTGTCATCCTGAGAGTGAACAATTCTGGTACGATAGTTACAGTTGGTTAAAAGGAAAATATCACCAAGGTGTTCATCATACCTTGTTGTTAGATTTTGTAAACGAATTAATGGAGAGATAGATGAAAAGAATATTAAGATTTACCGCATCATGGTGTGGTCCATGCAAATCATTAGCAATGAATTTAGAAGAAGCCAATTTATCATTACCGATTGAGGTGATTGATATCGACACACATTCAGAACTTGCTGTTGAATACGGCATTCGAGGTGTGCCAACTTTAATTTTAATGGATGGTGCAGTTGAAATTAAACGATTAGTTGGATCCAAAACAGTTTCGGAGTTGAAAGTGTGGGCGTCAGTATGATTAAGAAAATAGATACACGATTAACGGATACAAGAGATTCATTTAAACCATTCAACTATCCTTGGGCCTATGATGCATGGTTGAAACATGAACAATCACATTGGCTTCATACCGAAGTTCCAATGATGGAAGATGTTAAAGATTGGAAGAAAAAACTATCCAAAGAAGAAAAACAATTTCTTACACACATATTCCGATTCTTTACACAAGGTGATATTGATGTGGCCGGTGGTTATGTAAAGAATTATCTTCCATACTTTCCTCAACCAGAAGTTCGTATGATGTTGATGGGTTTTGCTGCTCGTGAAGCACTACACGTTGCAGCATACAGTCACCTTATCGAAACTCTTGGTTTACCAGAAGCAACTTATAACCAATTCTTAGATTATCAAGAAATGAAAGACAAACATGATTATGTGTTAGACATTTCTTCTAAGAATGGTGATGCCGCCTCAACTGCAACCCATATCGCCGTGTTCAGTGCTTTCACTGAAGGGATGCAGTTGTTCTCCTCTTTCATTATGTTGCTTAACTTTCCTCGTACAGGCAAGATGAAAGGTATGGGACAGATTGTTACTTGGTCTATTGTTGATGAAACAATGCACGCCGAATCAATGATTAAATTGTTCCGTACCTATATAGAGGAAAACAAAGAGATATGGAACGATGAACTTAAAGGCCGTATATATAGCATTGCAGAAAAGATGGTCGAGTTGGAAGATAAGTTTATTGACCTCGCCTTTTCTATGGGCGCTATGGACGGTCTATCTAGTGAAGATGTCAAGAAGTATATCCGTTATATTGCTGACAGGCGTCTTATATCTCTTGGTCTTAAAGGCATTTTTAAAGTAAAAAAGAATCCTCTTCCATGGGTTGAGGAAATGATTAACGCACCAACACATACAAACTTCTTTGAGAACCGTGCAACCGATTATGCAAAGGGTGCATTATCAGGTGACTGGGGTGATGTTTGGGCTAACTAAATGAAAACCTATAAAAGTATATTCATTAGTGATGTACACCTTGGTACAAAAGATAGTCAAGCAAATAAACTTAATAATTTTCTAAAACATAATAGTTGTGAAACACTTTATCTTGTTGGAGATGTTATTGACGCATGGAAAATCAAACAAAACAAATGGCGTTGGAAACAAAGCCATACAAATGTTGTCCGCAGAATACTTGGTCATGCCAAACGTGGAACTAAAGTTATATACATTGCCGGCAACCATGATGAGTTTCTAAGGCCTTTTATCCAGTATAATATAGAGTTTGGTTTGATAGAAGTGGCTAATCAAACAGAACATATTGGTATAGATGGCAAACACTATCTCGTAGTACACGGAGACTTATTTGATGGTATCACTAGATTAGCACCTTGGTTAGCAATATTAGGAGACAAAGCATATGATTTCATTCTTGGACTCAATACTAGGATTAATTGGATTCGTCACCGTATGGGTTTTGGGTACTTTAGCCTTAGCCTGTTCCTTAAACAACGGGTCAAAAAAGCAGTAGATTTTATATTTCATTTTGAAAAGAATCTTGCCCAATATTGCAAGAAGCGAGGATTTGATGGTGTGATTTGTGGCCACATACATCACGCTGAAATCAAAGAAATTGACGGTGTGATGTATATGAATGATGGTGACTGGGTTGAATCTTGTACTGCATTAGTTGAACACCACGATGGTCGTTGGGAAATAGTAACTTGGACACAGGAGAGCGATGATGTTGCAGAATAAAATCACTATAGTGGTACCTTGTAAAAATGAACAAGATTACATTGGACATTTGTTAATGCATCTGCGCCAGCAAAACATAGGTAATACCAGAATCATTATTGCTGATTGTTCGACAGACGATACACGAAAAGTTATTCAAGCATTGAAATGGTCGTTGAATGTTGAAGTGATTGAAGGTGGCCCAGTTTCTGTTGCAAAAAATAATGGAGCCAAACTTGTCACAACGCCATATATACTGTTTATAGATAGTGATGTGAGATTTTTCTCCGATACAGTTATATCTGATTGTGTTGATGAAATAGAAAAAAACAATTTAGATTTAATTGGATTATATGTTAAATGTTATGATGGTGATAAAAGAGCACAAATAGGTTTCATGTTATTTAATGCAATTAACAATATGATGAAACATTTCTCACCTTTTGCAGTTGGTGCTTTCATGTTAACACGTACAGAGAAATTTCTTGAACTTGGTGGTTTTGAGGAAAAGCATGGAACAAGTGAAGACTTTTTCTTATCGCAAAAATATGATATCGAAAAATTCAAACTAATGAATCATTATTTTGGCCAAGATAGTAGAAGATTTGAAAAGATGGGATATTTTGGTATGGCCTGGTATCTCATTAAAAATTTTTGGAATAGAAACAACGAAAAATATTGGAACAATATAGATTATTCAAAATATTGGAAATAAAGGAAATCAAATGACAACAAGAGAAATAACAGCAGAGTGTAATAGTTGTGAATCTAGTTTTGAGGTAAATTATATGGAAGAACTAGTATCAGAAGATTTACCCGAGTTTTGCCCATTTTGTGGCGAACACATTGATTCATTGTCCGAAGAAGAATATATAGAGGATGATGAACTCAATGATGATGAAAAATGGGACTAAACTGGATATACGAAAATAAAGAATTTACGGAAGACTTAATTGGTGACAACTACGGATTTGTGTATCTTATAACCAACAGTGTGACGAACAAAAAATACATTGGTAAAAAGTTTTTCTACTCCTCAAAGACTAGACAAGTAAAAGGTAAGAAGAAACGTTTCAAAGTTTCTTCAGACTGGCAAACTTACTACGGAAGTAACGAGGAATTGAAAAAAGATGTTATAATACACGGACTAGATTCGTTTAGTCGAAAAATAATTCATTTATGCAAAAGTAAAGGTGAATGTGGTTATCTTGAGGCCAAAGAACAGTTTGTAAATGGTGCTCTGGAGACGGATGACTATTACAATTCATGGATTATGGTCAGAGTAAGAAAATCACATATTAAAGGATTGCAATGCTAGATTTTTTAAAAGATATTGTGGATTATGACGCATTGTTTTTTCTACCAATGAAAGAAGATGATGAGATAAACATTATATCAAATATATACAAAAATCCTGGAATACCAATGGAAGAAACACTTGTTGGGCCATGGTGGCACGTAATACTATTTCAAACCGATGAGGAAACCGGTAAAGTTGATAAACTTGATACCTTTGATGCGGTATTGTCGGATCCTAGAGAATACATTTCTGGATTAATACCAAACGGTTGGTATGGCATCATTGCCAAGAAAACCACGACCTCACCTGAATTTTACCAAGATGCACTTGACAAGTTTGCAGCAATGTAGTACAATACACATATCTTAAACTGAAAGTTATTATGATTCTTGTTGACCTTAACCAGGTATTACTAGCCGGACTGATGGCACAAATTGCCAGTCAAAAAGGTGTTAAATTAGAAGAAGGTCTTATTAGACACATGGTCCTGAACATACTCAGGACTCACCTAAAGAACTTCCGTGAAGAATATGGTGAGGTTGTGTTGTGTGCTGACAACCGTAAATACTGGCGCAAGGATTTCTTTCCTTTCTACAAAGCCGGCCGTAAAAAATCCAGAGAGAAGTCCGAGCTCGACTGGCATTTAATCTTTGATATGCTTACCAAATTCAAGCAAGAACTCAGAGACAATTTCCCATATAAAGTTATTGATGTTGATGGTGCAGAGGCTGATGATATCATTGGTACACTTGTGCCTCGTCATATCATGCACGAAAACGTTTTAATCATCTCAAGTGATGGCGACTTCTTACAGTTACAAATGTATAATGGTCGAAGTGAATTTACAGTCAAACAATACAATCCTGCACAGAAGAAATTTCTTATTTCCAAGAATCCAATGGATGAGTTGAAAGAGAAAATCATACATGGTGATAAGGGTGATGGCATTCCAAACATTCTTTCATCAAGTGATACCTTTGTCCGTGAAATTCGTCAAAAGGTGATGACAGAGGCCAAACTAACCAAATTCATGTCACAAGAATATGGTAACTATGAAGATGAAAATGCACGTATTGGTTTTTCACGCAACCAAACACTGATTGACCTGAGAAACATACCAGGTGACATACAGACCAAAATTATAAATACTTATGAAGAAACGAAGCCAGCACCTAAGGGTAAAATACTGGATTATTTGATTACAAACAAACTGAAAAGTTTAATAGATGTTATTGGGGAATTTTAATGAAATCGTTATATGAAGTGTTTGATGAATTTGAGTTAGCTAAGAATAAAAAAGAACGTATGGATGTAATTTCTAAAAATCTTACACAAACGTTAGTTGATGTGTTGAGATTGGCCTATCATCCTACTATACAGTGGAAAATAAAAGAATTACCAGAAAATTATAGAGTACCAACAGATATGTTACCTGGTATTACACATGATAGTTTAAATGGCCAGATTCGTAGGCTGTATATGTTTATGGTTGGCGATCCAACAGCAGAAAAATTAAATGAATCACGTAGAAATGAATTGTTGATTCAAATGTTAGAATCAATTGAACCTAGAGAAGCAGAAGTACTACTTGGTATCTTCCAAAAAGATTTAGGTGTTAAAGGCTTGGATTATAAATTTGTAAAAGAGGCATTTCCCGACATGTTACCATGACAAAAAAAGAAAACATAATTGTTATAGCTGGTGAGTATGATCCTTTAACTTATGTTGATTTTGCATTACTTAAAGCCTGTAAGGCCAAAGGTGATTGGTTAATTGTTGGTGTACATTCAGATTCATATATGGAATTATGTCGAGGTGGTGCAAAAAACACATATGACCAAAGAAGGGAAGTAATTGAAAGCTTTCCATTTGTGGATGAAGTTTTTAGATTCAATGATTTTGATGGAACTTCATGCAATCTATTAAAACTTGTTAAATTGTGTTATCCAATATCAAATATAATTTTTGTTTCAGAAAGAAACATGCAAGATATGCCAGAAGCACGTATTCGTGGCGTTATATTTACGACCTATGAGATTATCAAATAAGGAGATTAGTTAAAGTGTCTAAAGTTTTTGGAAAATTTCGTAATTATGATTACGAAGAAGGTGCGGACTTCCAACCTAGAAAAAAGAAGAAGTATGAGCAAAAATCCTCACGGAAGAAATCTAATTATGAAGATTATGATTTCAGAGGATATGAAGATTATCAGAAACCGGCCAGAAAAAAAGATAGACACTTCAATTAATCTTGTGTTGTTATTTTACAACATACCTATTGCCATGCAGTGAATAGTCGAGTATAATAAACATATTCGATTAGGAGATATATTATGTTGATTTATGTGCGTACACCAAAGTCCAAGAAAAAACTCGGACCAAAATCCGTTCGGGAACAGTATGAACAATGGTTAAAATCGCATGAATCCACAAAAAATATCAAAAAAACAACTTCTACATTTTTATATAAGTTGACTACACCTGCTGGACGTGAAACTGTACGTTATCCGTCACTAGATACAGGCCTAGGTGTAGCTACAAAGCCATCACCAAAGATTTATACTGGTGACAAAGTGATGGGAATTGCAACAATGCACAAATCAAATGCTGTACCTGTGTTTAACAGCGAAGAAGCAGTAGAAATTTCAAGAATGAGGCGCTAAAATGAGTAAGAAAATGAGTTTTGTTGTAAAACTACAACGTCCTGTGTGTCGTACACCGATTAAGCCGGTTCAAGCTCACAAAAATGTCGTAAAATATAGTCGTAAAGATGAGAAAAAGACAATTTTGTCGCAAATTGCTGTTGTAGGAGACTAAAATGTCGCAAAACACTGAGCTAAAACAAGAACCGCAAGAGCCTATTGACTGGAAATCTTTGGATGAGGTCACCCGTAAATGGGCCGTCATGTCCCAATGGGAAGATGACCAAGATTGGTACAAAAGAATGAAAGAATACTATGAATAAAGTATATAATGTTGAGGATTTATTCCAGGATATTCCTGGAGATCCCGGTAACGTCATGCTCACCTTTCCTCCAGAATTAATTGAAGAAACCGGATGGAAAGCCGGTGACAATTTAAATATTGAACTTATAGAAGGTCGGATTCATATTGAAAAAGTAGATGTTGTACCGGAACAACAAACCACTTGATTGTTAACAGTATGTGTGATATAATACAGTTATTACACAGGAGTTGTTATGGAATTAATTGAATCTAAATCATTGCTGGCGAAATTGATGGCTACTGAAAACCTTACAGTAGAACAGCGACCAGTACAAACCGCATCATTTAACGTAGAAACACGGGTATTGACTTTACCTGTGCTTGATAAGAAAATCTCCTCTTGTCTGTATGACTTATTTACAGGACACGAAGTTGGCCATGCACTTTATACACCCATGGACGGAATGATTAAAGCTAGAGCCTTGAAAATTTCTAAAGATGTAGCCAATGTAGTCGAAGATTCCCGCATTGAACGTAAAATCAAAAACAAATATCCAGGTCTTAAAAACTCCTTTGTCAAAGCTTATGGTGAATTGATGGAAAGAGATTTCTTTGGTATCAAAGGTAATGATATCAATGAAATGAACTTCCTCGACCGTATTAATTTGCACTGCAAAGGTGGTGCAGCTTTGCGTATCAAGTTTACAGACTTTGAACGTGAGTTGCTGGATGAAGTTGAAACCACTGAAACCTATGATGATGTGATTGATGTATCGAAGAAAATTTTCGAATACATGAAACAACAATTCGAAGAACAACAAAAAGAACGTGAAAAGAACAAGGCCGAAGAATCTGCTTCTGATGAAGATGATTTCGGAGAAGATGATTTCGAAACCACTGATATGTTTGGTGATGGTTTTGGTGAAGATGACGGAGATAGTGATTCTACTAAAGAAGAAACCTATGAGTTTGAAGATAGTATTTCCGGAGTTGAAGGTGATGAACCTGCTTTCAACCGTGGTTCTGGATCCCAATATCTTGATAAACTTAAAGAAGAACTGGAAGATTACATCCGTTCTTACACTGATGAAGCATACAAAGAAAATGAAAAGTTGTTATTTGATGGCAATCCAACATCATATGCTTATGTGAACATTCCACACATTGATCCTAAACAAGTATTTGACCATAAAGCTTTGTGGAAGTTTTACAAAGCAGATGAAGATGGTTACAATAAGATTAATCTTGAAGAATACATGAAGTTTCGTAAAGAGAGTAATAAGGTAGTTTCCTATCTTGTTAAAGAATTCGAACTGCGTAAAAACGCCGACCAAATGAAAAGAGCCAGTACTGCAAAGACTGGTGAAATCAATATGGCCAAGGTGTTCTCTTATAATTTCAATGAAGATATCTTTAAGAAGATAACTGTTGTTCCTGGTGGTAAATCACACGGACTTGTTATGTTCCTTGATTGGTCTGGTTCTATGGTTGACCATATGAGTAACACTATGAAACAAGTTTTTAATTTGGCTTTGTTTTGTAAAAAAGTCAATATTCCTTTTGAAGTATATTCTTTCTTGGAAGATACTGTACCTGAAAAGATGATTAATGTCAAAAGAAAAACTGGTGACTTGCATTTGCATAAGTATGGATTGGCTAACATTCTTTCAAGTAGAATGAGTAATTCTGAATTTACATATGCAGCTTCTGCTCTGGCATACATCTCGGGTTTTGGTAAAAGTTATTGTGGTCGAACACCATCTTGGTTCTCTATGTCTGGTACTCCTTTGAACGAAGCAATCATTCATTCAATGTCAATTGTTCCTGAATTCCAGAAAGCCAACAAGTTACAAATTGTAAACACAATCTTTTTGACTGATGGTGAGGGTAGTAATCTCCGTGAGTATTATGATTCTTCATTATATCCAATATTTGTAAGAGGTCAAAAAATGGTGATTCGTGATCCAATCACAAGATTTGAAGAAGTGGTTGATGTTGATATGAAGAATCAAACTGATGCTTTGGTTAGGCTTCTGAAAGCCAGAACCAAATCTAATGTTATTGGTTTCTATGTCTGTCATGGCCGTGACTTCAATCGTAAAGTGTATGAATGGTTTCCTAAACAATCGAACCAAGAAGTATTGAAGGCAAATTTCCGTAAAGATAAGTTTACAGTCTTGGAAACAACAGGATATGATGAGTATTATATTCTCCGTTCAGCTGGCCTAGATACTGATGAAGAAACATCTTTTGAAGTGAAAGATAATGCTACTAATCGTGGTATTGCAAGTGCTTTCACTAAATATAATGGTAACCGGATGGGTAGCCGTGTTATATTGAACAGATTTATTAAACTAATTGCTTAAGGAGATGAATATGGGTAGTGACATATATTCAGAATATTATGGATCCGGTAGAAAAGCTACTGTCACCCGATTAAGACGGGGTGGTGATCCTTTTTTTGATGCTTGGGAAGTTACTATGTATGTTGAAAACAGGGTTATTCAACGAAGCTCTGTACGTTCAGAAAATGAAGCTGAGGGTTTGGCTGAATCTTTCGTACAAGGTGGTGATGGCAACCAGATTTTGTTGAATGAGGTTATTAATGGATAAAAAGACCAAAGAGATTTTCTGTATTGCACAAGAAGAATGTGCTGAAGTAACACAGGCAATCTCAAAGATTTTCCGTTTCGGTTTTGATTCTGTACATCCAGTTACTAAGAGAAGTAATATGGAAAACTTGGAAGAAGAAATTGGTGACCTTTTGGCTATGATTGATATTATGGTAGAGAAATGTATAGTTTCTGATAGTAACATTAATGCAGCCAGAATTGCTAAAAAAGAGAAACTGAAAATCTGGTCTAATATTTACAAAGAGGTATAAGATGGAATACGATTATAAAGCATTTGAATCTAATCTAATCAAACTATTGGAAAATAGGACTCAGGTTCTAGAACCAGAAATTGGTGATAACATTTCTCCTATCAAATCCATTAAAATGGCCTTTGACGGTTATGGTGACTTAGAGACCGAAGTTGATGGTGAATATGTATATACAGAACATGGTAATGAGAACATGGAGTCTTATGTCGTTTATATACATAAAGATTCGGCAAAAAGAGATTTTGAATTTCCAGAACATGAAACTTTTCAATTCACCTTTGGTGGTATGATACAACATAGGCCAGCAGAAGAAGTTTGTTTATTTGCGTGGCATGAATTCATTGATAACGGTGATACTACTGGTTGGACATGGCACATCATTCCATTGGAAGATAGGTTATCAGACGATAGTACTATGACCGCCGAACAAGTGGTAGAGATTTTAGAGATTCTAGTTAATAGAAATTTCCCAGAATGATAACATTCTCATCAGGGATCACAATAGGTCCAAATTTATTAATTAACTTACCACGTCCAGAGTTTCAAGTAACCGGCGGTACCGTAACTACGAATGCGAATGGTTTATATACAATACACACCTTTACAGCAAATGGCACATTAACTCTTTACAGTACGCAAAATAAAACGTTTGATGTTCTTTTAGTTGGTGCTGGCGGCGGTTCTGTTCCGGGTACCGCAACCGGCGGTGGTGGTGCCGGTGGTGTTGCATACATACCTGGTATATCAATTTACGCTGGAGATTATGCAGTCACATATAATGTTTCAGTAGGTCAAGGCGTTGCTGAAGTCACCTATTACACCGAACGTGGTGGCCAAGGACAAAATAGTTCATTCTTAACATATAGAGCACTTGGTGGCGGTGGTGGCGGCAATCAAAACGGCAGCGGCGAGCAAGGTGGCTCAGGTGGCGGTGGAGGAGGTGGAAACCCAACAGGCACTGGCCTTGGTGGTGCAGAAAAACAATCAGTCCATGCTACTGGTGGTTTCGGTGGAAACGGTTTTAATGGAGGCAATTCTTTGTCAGGCGCAAGAGGTGGTGGTGCCGGTGCAGATGGATGGAACGGCCGTGCATTTGATATATCAGGCACATCGACATATTATGGTGGCGGCGGAGGCCGAGGCAGAACAAACGGTCAAGGCTCCGGTGAAACTACACAATCACTTGGCGGCGGTGGATGGGGTGGCGGCGGTGCTAATCCAGCAGGTTCAAATGCGACTGCCGGTGCACCTAATACTGGTGGTGGTGCCGGTGGTTGGGGTACACCTTCCGGAACACCGCTTGCTGGTGGTTCAGGTATCATCATCATACGATATCTAACTTAACATAAAGATAAAAAAATGGGAACAATAACATTTGGACCAGGAATAACAATAGGCCCAAGTATATCTGCTGGTATAGTTGGAGCACATGATGCAGTACTTACTGGTGGTACTGTTACAACTGTCGGTGATTATAAAATACACACATTTTTAACTAGTAGTTCGTTTTCTTTAACCGGATCTTCACTTGGTCCTAATGGATTAAATGTTGAGATATTAACAACTGGCGGTGGTGGTGCCGGATCAGGTAATGGTGGAACTCCTGGAACTAACAAAGGTGGTGGCGGCGGTGGCGGCGTTCAATATGTTTCATCACAAGCATTGGCTGCAGGTGTAACATATACTGTTACTGTTGGTGCCGGTGCAACATCTAGCACCACGTCTGTTGCACCACGTAAGGGTAATAATGGTAATAGTTCATCAGTAATTGGTGGTGCAGTATCAATTACAGCTGGAGGTGGCTCTGGTGGTTCATATAACATCACTGCAGGAAGTAGTACTAGCGGAACACCTCAATCATACGCAGGTGGTCAAAACAGTCCGTCAACCGGTGCCGGCGGCGGTGGTGCTGGTGGTTATTCTACTGGTGTCAATGGTGCTGATGGATATTCTTCTAACATTTCAGGCACAACAAAATATTATGGTCCAGGTGGTGGAGGGTTTACCTCTGCATTACAAGGTGTTGGTGGCGCAGGCCAAGCAGCCCTTGGTGGAGGTACTAGTGCAACAGCATATCTAGGAACAGCAGGTACTGCTGGTTCAGTAAATACTGGCGGCGGTTCTGGTGTTTCTACCACCCCAACCACTTATGCTGGTGGTTCAGGTATTACTATCGTCAAATATCGGTTTCAATAACCCTCTATTTCTTCCAGCGCTTCCAGACTATTTCATTTAAGGAACCAAAATGCGTAAACTATTTCTTCTATCAGCACTCCTGATAGGCAACACAACATATTCGCAAGAGGCTTTTAATCTTACGAAACAAGTAAAATGTGGTAATGCCGAGTTTGTGATGAGCCACTTTGCAGAGAAATTCGGAGAACTGCCTATATGGGCCGGCAAAACCAACTTTGGTACACACATGACACTGATGTACAACAAAGAGAAACGAACATGGACCATAGTGGAATATGAAGCTAAAATCGCCTGCGTAATAGGTTCTGGCGACAACAGTAGTAGTCCTGATTTAGGAATACCGACAAGTTTCTAAAAAATGCGTAAGTTAATTTCGTTATTGTTGTACACCGTCAAGAGACTGGTACAAATAGCAATCATTTGCTTATTTCTCTTGGTTGGTTCCATGTTCTGTGTTATAATAGTCGGCATAGGCTATGGTGCCATCAAAGAAACAATCAAACTTTATAATGGAGAGAAATCACAATGAGTTTATCACATACAGTACCACTATCAGAAAAAACATTTACACAAGAACACGTAGAACTTTCAAAGGCTTACATCAATCCAAAAGTTTGGCCCGGACTCTACAACAACAAAGTACTTAGTAAAAATTTTCCTGGTTTAAAATTTAAAGACCGCCGGGTTATGGCCATCAAAGATATCATATATGATATTCCAGAAGACCAACTGGACCAATATCCATTAATTATGCGGGGATTTGCTGTTAAAAATAAAATGATGGTACAATCGGCTCGTTCTAACGGCCGTGGTAATAAAGCACCAGAAGTTTGGGCAAGTATTCGCCAGAATGGTTATGTTCTTTCTCATATACCAATGGCCGCTTGTCTAATGATGGATAAGAAAGTATACTTCAATGATGGTCGTACCAGATTGGAAGAATTAATCGCACAAGGGTTCACTCACGCTCTCGTAGATTACTACGAATGTTCAGACTGGCATTCATTTGTTATGTTTTCTTTATATCGTAATCCAACAGAAAATCCACGTTCACCACAAACACTAAACGATGTTATTACAGGTGGTATTAATGAAGTAACCACTGGTCGCCTAAAAAATACACAAAGTGATATTGAACATTTTGTGAAAACTGTTACGAATGATGCATATGGTAGTCAAAAATTTGGAATGATAGTACAAGGCATCCAAGCAGGTAAAAAATCAACCTCACAATCATTCAAAGAAGAAGAAGCAAAATCTTGGTTAACAAGTATGGGTTATAACAATAACGAAAATGACAATGGTATCTATTACTTGGTTGTTTCTATTGAATCAAAAACTTCAACAATCTTGGCCGCTGCAAACGAATTAACTCGACTAAAGTCAATCGGTGTTCAAGTCAAGAAACTAAGATTGGTTATTAATCCAGGCACACTCAAAGGTGCTAATCCAGAAAAATCATGGAAAGATGGTGCAGATAGTTTTATTCAAACTCACAAAGAAAGTCTAAACGTAATTAAGGATTGTTATTTTAATGGTACTAAATTGGATAATATCATTGAACTTTACGGCATCATTCCATCAGTATTCTCGTTGGCTCAAGAATATCCATTAGACAAACTGGTGATTTTTGATAAAATCTTTAGTACACACCAAAAAACATTTCAGGATTTGGGACTCTCAGTTGGTATGACAGAATTAATTTATGGGCACAAAGAGGGTGTATTGCATGAGTGAAGAATCACAATACAAATACGAAGGACAAAAGGTTCCGTTTTCGCTTGCTGGATCATTCTCAATAACCGACTGGCCGAAAGCAGTGGGACATTGGGTAATATGTCCAGGAGCTTTAAAAACAACATTTGCTATGTACAAGAAACCTCTACGAATACAGATTTGGTTTACAGAGAAACTGTTAGGCTGGAAGTGGGAAGATGCAAAATGAAGTATTACTCAATATCATTTCCAGGTGAGTGTGGGCAAGATGTAGTGGAGACTTGGTCAGAGAAACAGATTCTATCTAGTGGTTGGTATAAAAACTGGATACTGATGATGGTGCAAGGAGACAAAGCACACCTGATTCATGACCAGTCTGCAATTGATGATTGGTGTGTAGTTCATTGGGCCGTTGAGGTTGAGAAACCTGGTTGGACTTCTGGTTGGACTTGAGCCGTGACACACAATCACAATCTACTTTGTCAGACCAGATCGTTGTATAATGAGCCTTATCATACGGTGAGACCAACCTTGGTGTACAGGATGGAACAATGGGATGGCATGGTTGCATGGTCTGAAAGAGAATTTGGTCCTGCCAGCGTCAGAGTTCCTGGTATAATTGGACAAACTGTGAAAATTCTACAACCAGGAGCTAGATACTATGTGGACCCCACATCGTTTTGGTTTAGAAATACCAAGGACCGTGACAGTTTTATAAACCATTGGACACAGGAGTTGAACCATGAATATATCTATTGCTAGTGCATCCGTAATGCCTGTACTTAATACCTCTGCCATGGCCGGTCGCAGAGTTGATAGAAATGAACAACTGGCGGATGAACACTATGATAAAATTGATGAATACTATGATGTCAAACGCAGTGATTGGCAAATGAATCGTGCAAGTTTTCAGGATCATGAAGAGGCCAAATATATTGCCGAAATCAATGCATACCTCAGCCTCAAAAGACGAGTAGAGTATGGTATATATCAATACGGTAAATTTTTAGGATACAACTTGGATGTATCCGTATGAGTAGACAATATATTGTTGCTGGTAACTATGTCCAATATCACCAATGGATAAGCGAGAGAATGATTCCATCTTCAGATTGGGTCTATGTATACGATAGCAGTACTATCAGAGGTATCAGAAACCCTACAGGCAGACTCATTGGTACTTGGTATGAAAGAGAGGATGCTATGGATATTCTGGTGGCTCTGAGAGTGGCATCGGATGTGAAAAATGAGAACCTTGAGAAGGCCTTAGTGTTGTGGATAGAATCGCAAACTGAAAAATCTGTGGGTAATGTATGAAAGAAACCATAGAGAACCTTGAAGAAGGTGTAGAGAGAAACACAGATAAAGGCTATGAGATTGGTACTATGGAAGAAGCACAGAAATTTTCAGAAAATCGTAAGATGGACCTGGAAAAAAATTTCGTGGATGCTTTGGAGGCCCCAGAAAATAAAAATTGAGAAAAAAGAGTTTGACCAGGTGGAGCTTTTTTAGCTAATCACATATCCACCACGCCCCCATCCTACCGGCTAATAGTCACCAGCTCAGCCACCAACACACACCAGCCAGCTAGTGACCAAAAAAAAGGACTGGGAGCAAAGCTCAACCAGTCCCGAAAGAAGCACGGTTTTCAGTGCCATACCTGTCCTGTATTAAGCGGCTACTGCCAACCTTATAACCTTTGCCATTTTGCGGCCGTGAGCAATATATCCGACAACTGGCACATCCTTAGAATAGCAAGCACGGCAACCAGCACACTTGCCGCCTGTAGTAGGCGCTGTGCAAGCCTTAACACCTACTGGCACAGGCATGTCAGCTGGTAAAATTGTAGAGCCATGCACGCCTACAGTGTACGTACCATCCACAGCATCGCTACTAGGGCGTACCATGACATTAGGCAGAGCAGCCATGTCAGCCAACACAGCAGAGAATTTAGGAAACTTGTGCATCCTAGTGGGCAACCAGTGCTTAGTATCTGGTGTAGCTACCATGACAGCGTACATTTTAACTGCCAATGCAAGGCTGTACATGTCGCCGCTGTCAAACCAGCGGAAGAAGCGCTGCTTGCGGAGGGCGAAAATCATAGAATCAACCCATCCAGCTTCTTGCCATGCAGCTTTATTGTCGGCACGGACTGCTTTTGTGCCTTTGAAATTATAGCAGCCTGTAGTAGCGTAGCACCCAGAGCATGCGTCCACCAAAACACCGGAAGCAGACAAGCTTCCAGGACAAGTCTCCAGAGCTTGCAGAGACCAGCTCAAAATATTATCGAGCTTTGAGGTTTTGGACAATTTATTCATTAGATTAATCCTACAATAGTATGAAAAGCGGCAATTGAGCAATCAACGCAGCTCTGGAAGAATTTAAGAGTAGCGCCGTGACACACAGCACCGAATAAAGAACCTGCAATAAACATTAAAATTTTCATAATTCGCTTTCGTTTTTTGATTTGATGGAAGGAGTATAACAGAAATGGTAGAAATGGCAACCTAGAACTTTTTTACTCCATACATTTGGTCAAGTACTGTGCCAGTAATTTTCCAACTGGCGGCCTCTGGGATCCGATCCCTTTGCCTTACATTCAAGCGCCGCTGTTGACACCGGCTTTTGTGGTACCAGCGTTCCTCGCTGGACTTGAATGGTTTAAATTGTCGAAACGCCTGCTTTGATTTTAGCAGCCAAGTCATTCGCTTCTGCACCATACGTCACGCCCTTGGAAGGACGCTTGTTTGCCTTGATCGCTTTGGCACCAACGGCACCAACTGATTTTGACAGCAGGCGGTCAAGGCGTGCCTGTGCCTTAGCAATGGCAGCGGCACGCTTTTCTTCCGCTTTCACAAGCTTGTCATTTTCAAGGGCAAAGCGCTCAT
>Ga0209246_10000241_pt1 | contig 24935 bp, 30 predicted proteins | sample LauGreSpBDMM15SN_2_FD_187560 | JGI IMG/M metagenome (GOLD analysis project Ga0209246, IMG submission 187560) | Freshwater lake microbial communities from Lake Michigan, USA - Sp13.BD.MM15.SN (SPAdes) (version 2) | ecosystem: Environmental > Aquatic > Freshwater > Lake | place: Lake Michigan...
CGAATCCATGTATTTCACATACTCTATAACAAAAAGCTATAAATGTATTAATACCTTCATCTTCTATTCCTATTGCCCAGTCTGGTACTTTGATTTCCATATCATTTGTTGTTTAAGTATATATTCATGTTTTTAAATATCTAGATTTTTTAACCATAAATCAATATCATCTGTTGTAACATCTGTTACTGGTACTGTGACTTTAGTTCCAGCTTTATCTTCGTATTCAAATTTATATTTTTCTGAATCTGTTGATGTTAACTCTGAAAGAATATTATAAACTCTATCTATAATAGTTTCATTTATATTATATCTAATTGATCCTGGTCCGGCACTTGGTATTCTAGCATATTTACCTAAGTCTATTATAAATGAATCTGTATCTCGTTCAATTTTAACGTGTCCAGAGCTCTTGAATTGATTTACTAATTGATCTATAGTCAATGCTGGGAATAATTGATTCAGGAGTTCCTGTGTGATTCTGTTATTGTTTTGTATTCTAACTACACTTGCTAATACCTTTAAGGCTATTAATTTCTTAAAATTTTGTTTACTAATTGGTGTATCGTAAACCTGATTATAATTAATATCTACTGATAAGTATTCATCACTGATATTATAGACAAAACTTTCTTCTGTCGGAATACTAGGAGGTACAACGTATTCTTCAGGATTGTTTCTTATATCTTCTATTTGACTTTCTCTACTTAAAGCTTGTTGGTTACCATCTACTATTAGTGCAGAATATACAGTATTAGTAGGAAATAGTTGCATATAAATTTTAAATTGTTCTTTGTTCATCTTATTTTTAATTATTTATTAATTGTTGTACATCTGTGAAATGGTCTGTTGATCTTAAGTTAGTATCTTCTACAACTATTATAAAACACATTTCTTGTAGTCGATCCCAAACTCTATTTCCATATCTTTCTTTTAAACCCTTTGGTCCAACATTAGTAGTAAAACATGGTTTAATACCTTTAGTATACCATTCTTGTATTAGGTATTCTATAACATCTAGTTTAGATCCATAATAATTTCCTACTATTTCTGTTCCTATATCATCTACGCATTCTATTCGTGGGCATGCCACACTTTTAAAGTCATTCATAAAATCATTAATACCTAATTTATTAAATGATTTAACAATATCATGTGTAGTTACTAATCCATTATATGGTCTTCCATCTTTATGTGTACCTTTAAATACATCTTTAAACAAGGTTGTTTTACCTATACCAACTTCACCAATTAATAATATACCTTTTTTAGGATATGGTAATGCTTTCCACTTTTCAATAAAGTCTGCTGTTTCTTTTCTGTTTAGACTTGGTAGTCCTGATTCTGTTTTTTTCATAATTTTTTAGTAATTGTTATCGTAATCTTTAGTACCAGTTATATCTTTGGGTTTAGATTTGGTTTCTCTTTTCTTAAGTTCTATATCCAAGAATTGTTTACCTTCAATATAGTTTCTTAAGTTATGATGATATCCAGACCATGCTTTAGAATATCGATCTAGATTTTTTAATGATAATATCTTTTCTTCTTTAGAAAGTTGCTTTATAGCTTTTAATATAGGTGTTCTAGATCCAACATTACCAGGATATTTTTCAATAACTTTATTCAAAAGTTTTTCATCACCAGATATATTATTAGTTATATTATTATTACTTATATTATTATCTTTACTCGTTTGAGCAATAGCCCTATTATCATTTTGATTAACAGCCCTATTAACATTTTGATTAATACCTATTAACGAATCGGCTAAATATATTCTACGTTCTTTAACAGTTTTTTGATCTTCAGCATATATTAAATTGGTATTAATCACGCCTAATTTAACTAAATCTGATACGTATGAACTAACAGTAGATTTTGATTCAACTTTAACTAATTTAGCTAAATGATCATTTGTAGCCCAACAATATCCTTTTTGTCTACATAGAGATGTTATATGACCATATAATAATTTGGCTTTATCTTTGATTTCAGCATCATATACAGTAGCTGGTATTATCATATAAAATGATTGTTCTTCCATAATTTTTACTTTTTTTAAAAGCAGAGCTATACGCCCTGCTTATATGTTTTTCTTTGCAATATACTTTTTATAGTTTGCTTCGATACTCCGAACTTAGTAGCTAAAAAATTCTGTGTAGCTCCTTGATCATAGTACTCTCGGATTTTAGCTGCATGATACAAGCTAAGTTTCCTTGGTTGCCATTCTCTATCCATGATTAGCAGCTCTTTGATTCCATCCGTAAACTACTCGTTTAACAGATGATGTTGATCTTTGCATAAATCTTGCGATTTGTTCGAATGTGTAGCCTTGAGTTCTGTATTGAAGAATCATTGCTTTTTCAGTTTCATTCATAAAACTGTGTCCATTTGGTCTTTCCATGTTGTTTAATTTTTATTTGTTTATACTTGTTATACAAACCATAAATAAATTGTTTCATTTGATTTATTTGGTTCTTAATATATATCAAAGTATTTTGAGAGAAAAGTCATATTCACACATTTATGTAAATTATTTTGAAACAATATAAAATATGCTGGTATAAATAGTATCAACAGCCAAAGCACTGCTTCGCTGAGGCACTCTTAAAGTTTTAAAACATTTCCAAAAAAGAGGTTGATATATAATAAGAGCATATATTTTTCATAGTTTTATATGTTTTATTTTTTATTATTTTTTACTTTTAATACCGGTGTTTACTTGATCGTTCACCGGTATTTTTTTGCTTAGTAGTGAACAAAAAAAGAACCCCTTACTAAAATGGCTAAAGTAAGGGGTTCGTGCCTAAAAATATATTAGTAGAAATTATGAGAAACTACCAATAAGTTATATATCTTTTTTAATTATGCGATAGTCACTGAATCAATCCAAACATAAGGACTGCTCCATGCAACATCAGCTACTATACAAAATTGAATGTATGTACCTATTAATCTTGCTGCTGTATCAGCTGCTATTGTATAAGTAACAGTAGTCCAATTGGCAGTTACTGCAGTTGTTTGTGTAAATATACCTGGATATAATGATGGATTAAATTCACCATTATTTAATAATTGCCATTTAACATTAAATGAACTTGCACTTTTATATCTAATTGATATAGTTTTAGCAGTACCATCTGAAATGTATAAAGATTTAACAGGTATAGCAGGTGTGTCAGTACCGTCTGTAAATACTGATCTATTTACTCTATATGAATTTGTTCCAGTTTCATATACAGTTGGATCTGCAAATACTATAGAACCTGATCCATAATATTGTTTTTCACCTTCTATATCTAAAATAGGAGCAAAAGTAGTCAATCCCCAATCAGCAGTTAAACCTACTGCTGTTTGTAAACCCCATGTATCTACATTTTCAGTAGGAGCTATTATTTGAACATTAGCATCGGGATATTGTTTTAAGTTAATAGCACGTGCACCGGGTCCTGCAATATTTCCTAGTTTTTCTATATTTTTAAGTATAATATTTCCAAAAGATGTTAATGTAACTATTTGTGGCGCAGCATTAGATCCAGTAAAAGTAGGATACCAATTTAAAATTTCTAAGAAACATCTTTGTAAATATACTGTGATAGTTGTACCAGTACTTTGAGCTTTAGTCCATAGATTATTAATTTTAGCAAACATCATAGATGTACTACTAGTACCAGATATTAATCTAAATCCATTATTATAAAAATTATTAATTACAATTGGTGCTATACTTGCACTATTAGTATTTGCAATAGTTGAAAACCCTGCTGATGTATTTATATAAAGGTTACAACCATTTGCGTGGGCTGCAGAGTTATTATTAAATTGAAATGTTCCAGTTGCTGTATATACATCACCGTATATAGCTGGTGCACCACTACCATTAACTATTCCACTTAAACCAGTTACTCCACTAAAACCAAATTTATTAATACTTAAACCTATCATATTACCAACAGTATTTCTTAATGCTGTACCAGAAAGAGCTGTAGCACTATTTTGTACAAACCAAGTTACACCATCTTGTGCAGTAAATCCTGCATTCCAACCACCTTCTAATTTAATACCAGTTTTATTTAAACCATTTAAATCATCAAGGTTTACACCAGTAGCTGTTGTATAATATGTATTAGTAGTTACTTTCTCAATACCACCTACTGCAGTACCATTTTCCCATGCATTACTTGCTAAAGTAATGGTAGTTGATGTAATAGATCTAACTTTGTAGAAACATGTTCTACCACCCCAATCTGGATCAGTAACTGTAAATACTGTACCTGATGGTAAATCAGCAGTCATATCTCTTGAAGTAGTTACTGTAGCAGAGTTTAATCCAAACGTTAATGTTCCAGCTACTGAAGTATATCCAGAACCGGCTACTCTAATTGTATCATCATTTGCAGCTACTGTAACTGCTTTAGCTATTGTTTTGTATGGTAATGCAATAGTACCGTCTCCAGTAGTATCATTACCATTTATATTATCTGTATACCATGTTGCCATATTGTAATAATTTGTTTTTAATATTTATATTATATTGATTGTTATTTAAATTTTGTATCAAAGCCTGAAGTAAACCAAACTGATTCACCAGCATTTTCATTATATGAAACATGTTGAGATAAACCTTTTGCTAACCAATTAGTGGTTACACCTGGTTCAGTTACTGTTATATAATTGATTTTTGTTCTAGTATCTGAGGAACCTACTTTAGATGCTGTTAGAGCAACTGTATATGTACCCGCAGTATTATATGATATAGTAGGATTCTGATCTGTGGCTGTAGCTGGTGTGCCTCCAGTGAATGACCAAGACCAATTAGTTGGTGTACCTGTTGAAGTATCTTCAAAATCTACTGATCCATTTACAGTAACAGTAGTTACATTACTTGTAAAGTCTGCTACTACAGGAACAACTGGTGTAGGTGTAGGAGTAGGAGTCGGTGGTGTTGGTGTTGGACCTGGACTTCCAGCAAATGCTAAAGCCATCCACCATGTACCTCCAGTTGGATATGTAATACCATAATAGTTTGCTAATGCAATAGTCCATGAACCGTTTAATGGTTGTGTAATACCAAAATGATTACATAGTGCAACTAACCAACTATCATCAACTGATTCTGTTACACCTAAATACTCACAAAATGCTTGTAAGTATGAACCATTTACAGGTTCTGTTACATTACCACTAGATTGTGTGTATACGTATTGTGCAACTGCACTTGAAATATCGTTATTAATAATAGCCATATATGTTTAAATATAAATTTATTGTTGGGTGTCTCCGTTTCTAGCTTTTAATAGTCTATCTACGACATCGACAACCATTTGAGATCCGATATAAGCTGTTGAAACTATTACCCAATCTCCTGATGTTAAGTTACCTGAAAATAATCCAAATGATCCAACAGCAAATACAACCAGTTTTCTACTGATGTACTTGTTTATTATTTGATCTAGATTCTTTCTCATTTGAAAGGTAAACTTTTAATTTTTTAATGTTAGCTTTAGTGCTCTTAGTAGCAACCGCCACAATCGGGGTTACAGTTTGATCCGCATTCTGCATAAATCCAAAGGTTATTTCTTCTGTTATAGTTTCTTGTATCTGTTTGTAAACCACTAAAATAAGCATTAGTTAAGTTTTTTGGCATACCATTTCCAGTCCATGTTAACCACAATTGGAACATGTTTGGATGTTGGATTAAGAATTCTTTCATTCTTTTGTCATAAAACTGTGCATTTTCCATAGTAGCTTCTCTAAGATACTGTAATTCTTGCAAACTAGTAGGTTGAGTTTCCTCAGAGGTACCATTTAAGATACCTTTTTCTACCATTTTATATTTCAAATTAGGTAACAACAAGTACAATGCATATTGCATTAGAGTTGGACCTACATAATCTTTAAGGAACATCTCTTCATCTGCTGTTAAATCATTTAAATAAACACCTTCTTTAAGTCTATTAAAGAATTTAGTACCAAGAGTATCTTGAATATAAATCTCTTGCGCATTTAATATAGATGGAGTTAGTACATCAATTCGAATATTTTGATCGAGAGATGTCCATTGCTTCATTCTTTGTTCTGATACTAGTAATACACTTTCCATTATGCTTGTGGTTGATTATTTATGTTTTGATCTTCTGGTACATCAGGTAGATTTGTTTCCTGAACCATTTCATCTTTTGGTGTTTCTACAATCTTATTAGGTATAACACATATTTTAACATTCCATCCAGCTAATTTAAGAATATAACCAAATGAAGTTACGATCTTTTTACGTTTAGGTTCAATTACTGTACCTTCAAAGTGTGCATATGCAACTAAGATTTCGTCAGCCACAGAACTAAATCCAGTGCTGTCCTTGATACCTAATAATGCAGGCGATGTAATTCTATGTGCAGTCAAAATACGTGAAGAGATGCGCTCTTCTAGTGACAGGTAGTATGCATCATTAGCTGCTGTAATTGGTGTAACTTCTGGTGCTGTATCTGCATCCGAGAATGATAAAAAGAATCTACCAGCATTTTCTTCACCAGCAAATGTGTCATTAATTTCTTTGTAAACTTCTCTTCTAGCTTCTGGTGTTGGAATACCATTTCTAAATGATATAAACAATGAAGGTGCTAAACCTGAAGTTATGTTATTGATATGGAATCTAGATACTTTTGCATCTAAGTTAATATCATTTAATGCAGCAACATAAGCAGGTAATGGATAATAATCATTACCCGGAGTATAATTGTAATAATAAAATATTTGAGACGCATCATCGCCTTTATTTTCTGTCGGATCAAACGCCTTATATCTTTTTTCAGGATACTTTCTTAAATCAGCCCAATTTGTTGAGTAGTAATATGAATCGATTACATCATCTTCATCCATTTTACCAGATCTAACGTTGTTAAATGGTAAGTGATAAATCTCAGCAATACCAGTTCTTTCTTTATTCCAGATCACATTTAAACTGTATCCCTGATACAATGTGTAATCTAATGATATCTTCTCAAAGATATCATCAATAGTCTCACCCTTAGTGTTAATGTACTCATTACCGATTCTGTCAATACCTTCACCGAAGATACCATCTTTAATTGCTTCAATACATGTGTGATGCATTGCTGAACTATCATAAAGTTCAATTAGTTTATCAGTAAATAAGTTTAATTCACCATAGAAGACATAATCTTTGTTTCTAACTTCTTTGATAAGAGGTAAAGCTGGAGCTGCGAAAGAAGCTGCCATTAATGGATACTTGTCTGCTCTAGTCTTGTTTTCTGTTTCTTTTGCCATGTTTAATGTTTAATATTGTGGTCTATAGTATACTGCAGATTCTCTGTTTTCAGTTACTACTCCTGAGTTATATTCTAATGTATTTATCGAACCTCCTGGCTCGCAGATGATTTTAGCTAAACCTTCTTCAAAGATGTTGGATCCACTAGCAATTGTGTAGTAATAAACTCCATTTTTGTGTTGATCTTGAAAGTCTACACCAAAATCTACGCTTAATTCAGTATATCTAGCATTTTGTGATATTAAAACTGCTGGATATGTTTCTGGTACTTTACCATACTGTGAAGTTAAGATAAATTCAAGATCTCCTGTAATTTCTACATTATTAGAATAAATTAACTCAGTTTGGTCGTTAATATAGATTGTCATAAATTTATGTATGTTTCTATCTATAAATATAAAATCAACTTAAGTTGTAACGATGAAACAGTTTTACGCAACTAACATATAATAAATGTAAGTTTTGCTAGAGGGAAGATTAGGTGGAAAGAATACATAACATATGATACAATACGGTGAACATAAAGTAGACGATATCTTGCCTATTCAAGGTTTAAAAGATATTAGATTTCAAAAATGGTTAAGAGAAATACTCAAATTAAATTGGACTGGTTATGATCTTTGGCTATATGGAGGAATCTTAGAGAATAGAACAACTGCAGATATTGATGGGTGCATCATAGGTGAACCCAATCGACTTAAAATACAATATCTATTAGATAACATAGTTAGAATTAGTTTTGAATTACAGATATGGCCAGATATCCAATACAATATGACTGGTGAAGTCTATGATCCTATTATTGATAAAGAGAAAACTATCACATATGCTTATTATAGAAGGTTTCTAAACTACAAAGGTTTAGAAGTTAATAGAGGTGAATATAAAGATGGTTGGATTCAAAAGACTACAACTTGGCCACAATCAAAAGAATCTAAACAACCTCAACATCCTATCAAATTAATATAAAAAAAGCCTCTAATTTCTTAGAGGCTTTTAAGTTTAATGTTGTTATAGATTATGCTTCTACAATTGTACCAGTTACCTCGTACATAGGAGCTTTTTCCATTCCACCGATTACGATTTCGTATCCATTTCTGTCAGCGTATGCAACACCTGATACTGAAGTACCTGATGTCATAAATGCACCTCTTTCGATTCCGATTGACCAGTATTTACCATTAGCGTCTTTAGCTACAGCAACCATTGAAGTTGCTTCTGCCATTAACAATAATTGGTTACGTTTTTCAGCACTCATTTTATTGAATACCATTGTCAATTGTTGATCGTATGTTACTGTACCATTCTCTTGTGTAGGAGTGATAGTTTCAGTTAAACTTGAAGTTTGTCTTGGAGTTTCGAAAACGAAGAAATCGGCTGCTACTAGTGGAGAACCACCAACGTTAATCGCTGTGATTACACCTGCTGCTTCTGTGATAGATGAAACTGGTCCATTAGCGATAAAGATTTTTTCAATACCACCTTGAGCGTCGTTACAGTCTAACGTGAAACCTGCTGTTAAATTACTACATGCCATGTTGTTCTTTGTTTATTTTTATAATAGACTAGAGACCGAAGCCTCTAGTCATTGTTAATTTAATTATGCTAATCCGTTTGTAGCGAATAGGTTAACTTCACCTACTCCAACTCCAAGTCTCCAAGCAGCTCTGAATTTCATAACATCATTTGCTTGGTCGTAGAAGAATACGAAGTTATCTAATTCATCTTCTAAACCTGTAGCAGCAATGATCATTTTAGAAGGACCTGCGAATACGTAGTTAGATCCAACTAATCCTGAACTCATAACGATTTTACAGTTAGTTCCTGGTAAGATCATGATCTCATTTCCTTCAACTGAAGGGAAGTGATACAAGTTTTGAGCAACTAAAGCTCTAACTAAAGTTCTGTAGTTAACTGGAGAAACAACCATGATTAAGTCATCTCTGTTGATTACAGCTTCGTCGATTGCATCATAGATGTTCAATGCTTGCTCTACTGCGTTAGCAACAGTCCAAGCTGCTGGAGTACCTAACGCGATGTTAGCTCCGTTTGCAACTGTGATGATGTCTTTAAGACCATCAGTAGTTCCAAATCCATTGATCAAGAATCCTTCGTTGTATTTAGCCAATTTGTCAACATAAGATTGAGAAATTACTTCTTCGAAAGGAATGAAGTCGTTACCAGTACCTGCATTCATGAATGCTGATTGGTATACTGATCTTAAGTCCTCTGGACATAATTCAGTTTTTGATTGTAATGATTCGATAGTTACAGGAACTTGAGTGTAAGTTACTTCACCATCTGAAGTCCAACCACAAGATAATGCTGAAACTGGTAAGTCTGCATCAACCAAGTTGATTGTAAATGTACCGCTTGTGAAACCTGTTCTCAAGTCTAAGTACTGCAATAAGTCTGTCTTTAATACAACTTTAGCAACCAAATCCATAGATAATTGGTCAGTATAAGCTGGTAAAGCACTAGTGTTAAATCCGTATGCCATGATTTTTGTTTGTTTTTTTAGTTTTTAAATGATTTGCGCATGTTTGCTAAATGAATTGCTCTAGCATCCGATTTTGCGTTTTTATCTGCTAATACCTCAGCAAATGTGTTTTTGATTTTAGTAGTAGCTGGTTCAGCAGCCATTTTCTCAAATCTTTTTGATAAAGCAACTACTTCTTCTTTAAGTACTGCAATCTCTTCTGTGAAAGGTGCAATCAATTCAGCAATTCCTGCTAATAGATCTTCTGTCACTGGTGCTAATTCGTCTGCAACTTCAGTTGAAACTTCAACTTCTTCCATTGCAACTTCTTCTGCTGGTGCAGCTTCAACTACTTCAGTAATTTCTCCATTTTCACCAACTGTGATGATTTTACCATCAGTGGTTTCATGTTTTCCTGCAGGTGCGAAAGGATCTTCAGATACACCTTCACCAGCTCTTACGAATAAGATTGCTCCTGGTACGAATTCACCTTCAGAGTATACTTCCGTTCCGTCAACTAAAGTTGCTTCTGCGAAATTAAATTGGGCACCCAACATCACTTTCAATTTTCTTATAACATTTGTTACATTCATATTATATTGAGTTTGTTTTGGTTATTGTAAAACAATTTGTCTTACTAGATTAAATATAGATTGTATGCAAACTGACAAAAGCGCAAACTTTCGTATGCGCTCATAGTTGATTCGATAACCAAGTGTTTATTCTTGGTTATCTTTTCCTTTATTAGCAGATCTAATTCTAATTAGATTTAGTATAATACCTGTAACTAATAAAGCTACTGTTAGTATCGCTTGAGCGTTGGCTAAATATGCGCCAATACCTACATAACCTACTAGGTTAGCTGCATGATCTTTCATGTTATCCATTCTTATTTGTCATTCTTTCGATAAATTGGCCAGCGATAGAAAAACCATTTAGCTTTCCTTCTTTAATCTGTTTCCAAGTATCTTCGTTATTAATTTTGTATGAAACATACCAATCTCCTTTAGAAGCTTTAAAACCTAAAGCTGCTGATTTATCCATTTCAGGATCTTCTACGATCCATGATTCGATTAAAGTGTTATCTTCATTAGGATCCATTGAGTGATTGATATCTGTCATATGTTGTTTGTGTTCTCTTAAGAATTTCTCAGATAGTTTCTTTACTGTTTCATCTGTAAAATAAACATGAAATACCTCACCAGTCTTTTCGTCTTTACGAGGTATCATTTGAAATGGTCTCATTGCTGGTCCTGTGATGATTTGTTTGTCATCATCTGCAGCAAATTTAAAATCATTTGATAATCTAGCATTGTTTCTTACATATCCAGTTGGACTAGGTTCTGAGCTGTTGTTAGACTCACCAGCTAATCCAGTTGCAGGTCCTTCAGATATTACTATGTTTCTACCACCTGCTGATCTGAATACTCTAAGTTGTTCCCAGTAATGTTGGCAGTTAACTCCGCCTTTATAATCAAAGACACTGTAGAAATTCGAACCGTTAGGTCCAAATCCAAAGTTAACACCGTCCATTAAACTGATTTCATTACGAGTATAAATCTTTCCTAATGCAAGTAAAGCACGACAGAAGTTTCTTTCTGCTGATGGTCCAACATAACGATAAGAAGCTTCAGGTACTTGTTGTGCTCCTGATGCACTTATTTGTCCTAATACATCTAGAGCATCGATACCTTTTAAGAATTCTGAAATAGTTTCAAAGTTTTCTTTAGCAAGACTTACATAAGTAGTTGTCTTAATATCAAGTACTTCACCTACTTCAGGTTTAGATGCAAATTCTAAAATAGCATTCTGATATGTTTCTAAGTCTACTACTTTTGGTTTTAAACCACCAATCTCATCTGTGTATTTAGGTAAACTATCTACATTGTTTTCAAAACTACCATAACAGATTGCTGCAGCTTCATCTTGATCATATCCTTCTTTAATAAGTTGAGGTATGCATCGACCAACGTAGTCATCTTCAGATTCTCCTGGTATTTTGTTAACAAATTGATGTGCAGCGAATGCGGCCCAATTGATGCCAATCGCCGGACGATCTACTAAACTCATGATTTCTATACCAACGTCTTCGAATTCTACGTCATCGACTTCAACTTGAAGTTCTATAATTTTATTAATTTTGCTCATGTCTTATCTATCTAATTATAACCTAGCAAGGTCTGTTATTTTTCTATCAGCTTCTTGTTGACTTGTCATCTGACTAGAAACTACGTATGCTTGAACTACAGTACCACCAGTTGAACCTTGTTGGTTTCCTAATGTTATCTGATTCTGTACATTTTGACCTTCTGCAGCAGCTCCAATTGCAGCTGTAGGATCATATGATGGTGGTGCTGGTACTGATGGTACTGCTCCTGCGCTTCCACCTCCGCCACCACCTGGTGTTTTAGTACTTAAGATCTTTTTAACGTTCATAATACCTGCAGCCACAGCTACACCCGCAGCAATTGGTGCTAAAACTGGTCCAACGATTGGTACACCAACTACAGAACTATAAGCTGCTGTAGCTGAGGTATACGTATCTATGGTAGCTTGAGCAACAGCGGCAGCTTTACCTACAGCAGAACCTTCACCTACTAAGTCAATAACAGATCCAAGTACTTGACTTGTTGCATTTAATGCATTGTTAATGTCTTCTTTTCGTAGTTTCTTTTTGAAGTCTGCTTCTTCTTTAGCTAACTTTTTAGCTTTATCTGTATAAGATTGATTGATAGAAGCAATTTGATCAGCAGTTGCACCAGCTAGTGTAACTTTCTCAAGATCTGCTTGTCTCTGAATCTCTAATTCTTGTCTAGCTTTTTCAAAAGTATCTTCAATTGCATCTAACTTTTGTTGTTGTAAGATACCATCGATAACTGCTTTGTTTTCAGCAGCTTTAGCTTCTTCAGCTTTTCTCTTCTCTTCTTCAGCTTTCTTCTTTTCTTCTTCTTGTTTAGCAAAGTCATCTTTAATGGCTTGTGCTTTTTGTTGATAGTTTAGATCTAATGCTAATAATAATTCATTACTAGCTTTTTTATCTTCAAGCTCTTGTCTTTTAGTTTGTCTTTCTAATTCTAAAAGAGCTAAAGCTTTAGCTTGTTTATCAGTAATGTTTTCTGCTTGTAATCTTGCAAGTTCTGCAAGTAACTCTTTTTCAAGTGCTAAACGAGCAGCAGCCTCTTCTTTATTCTTTGCAGCTGCAGCATCACCAGCTTTCTTATTTGCATCTCTACCTTGAAGGATATAACCATCACGAGTATTCTTTAATTTAAGTAAACCATCTTCAACTTCTTTTTGAGTTTTATCTGATTCTTCTTTTGCACTCTCAGGATCAAAGATTAAACCAGCAATACCACCACTGAACTTCTCTTCAAAGTTAGTACCTTTTTCAAGTACACCTACTTTAGCAAGACCAGCTGTTAAGGTATCAACTGCTTTTAATAAAATGGTAACAGGAGCCATTAAGAATCTAATAACGTTCTGTGCAATATCAGCATTACGTTTCAATGCAGCTTGTTGAGACTCTGCTTGTTGTTTTTGCATAGTCAATTGAGTCTCCATTGAAGCAATGGTCTCATTTGTTTGCTGTATTTTAAGGTCTCTAATCTCTTTCTCTGACTTACCACTAAGCTTTAATGAGTTCTCAGAGCCTAATGTAGCATCTAAATTAGCTTGATTTGCAGCAACAGTAGCTTTAGTATCTTCTAATAATTGCTTTTGTTCACTAGAAACACCACTAATTGCACCTACAATGTCATCCCAATAGGCAGCAATAAGTCCTAAAGCTACAACAATAGCTCCAATACCTGTTGCAATTAAGGCTTTACCCATTGCATTAGCACCCATTACAGCAGATTTAAACGAAGTAATAGCTGAAGTACCTAATTGTTTGATACCACCACCAACTTCTTTGATCTGTGTACCTAATCCACCGAAGGCTTCATTAAGAATCTCAGTAGAGGCTTCCATATTTTTAGAGGCTTCTTCACTGGATTTACCAACTTGCTTAGCCGCATCACCAACATTGTTGACGGTTTTCTCAGTCTTCTTAGATTGAGTCTCAACTCCTTTTAGTGCTGTCTGTAATTCTTCAACCGAAGAGACACTTTGTTGTATCCCTTCGATTTCGAATATTATTTTAACTTCTTCTGCCATACTTATAAATATAAATTACTTTGACTTTGAACTATTAACATATAGTTGAAGTCGCATGCGGTGCATTACTTGTCCAACTTAGAATTTGTGTTGCACAGAAACTAATTTCAGAATAACCACCAGCAGCAGGTCCATCGTAGTATGCTGACATTCCAAGACCATCACAATCTAAATAATCAACGTAACCTACATCGTAACCACCCATTGTGTATTTAATACATGAATTAAGTGAACAGTATTCTATGTTATGAATACCACCGACTGTATCAATTTGGATTGCAACTACTGGTTGTGTATTAGTTGAATAATCTTGTGCAATACTGTACCATTTATCTTGACCATTATATGGGTTTTGCATTCCTGGATCTGAGTACATAATATAACCTGGTTGTAAATCTTGAGCTAATGAAGCTTGAGCACAATAAATTGGATATTTATGTAATGTTGCACAAATTGGTTCGTATGTTCCAGTTCCTTGTTTTCTATTAGAAATGAATTCACCTTCAGGTAAACCTAAACATGAGTTACAGTTTTCATATGCTGCAATAGGTGATGGGAAGTTACCAGATGTGATAGTTTCTTCAACAATAGACCAACATCCTTTTAAAGAATCTAATGCATACACATCACCTATGTTTAATGGGTAAGTATATTCAATAATCTCTTGATCTAAGGGATTAGAACAATTTTGAACTACATAATATCTCTTAGCAAGAGGTGTTGGTGTTGGTGGCACAGCAGTTGGTGTCGGAGCTGGTGTAGCTGTCGGACCAGGTGTTGGCGTAGGTACCAAAGGATTCTGATAAGACAAGTATTGTGAAGTACTTGAGTTACTTTGAATTGCATATGCACCTCTTAAGATGTAATAATCATTAGCACCTAATGTAAGAGATTGACGATCTTGCCAATTTTCAGTTCCAATACTAGTTGTATTAGCTTGATTATAAACATAAGGACCTTGCCACATAGAACCGAATGCATCAAAGTGATCATCAAACAAACTTTGTTTAACTATAACATAATTATAACTTGCACCAACTAAAGAACTAGGGTTAGTCTGTGTGCTTGGAGATGGATTAGTATTAGTATGTGTTGGATTGTTCCAACTAAATCCTTGTATGTAATCTAAGTTTATGCCTCCATATGCACCAGGATTAATTCCTTCATTTGCGATAGTATCTATAATTGCATCACTTACAGATGTAGTAGTTGTATAATCACCAGTTGATGGATCATATAATGATGAGTTTAAAAAGAAGTTTGGAAATGCATCAGTAATTGCAGAACCAGTAGTATTCACTGGATAATTCTGAGTTCCACTATTAAATAAGTACCAATCTTGATATTCAACTTCTATAGGATTTTGACATACTTCACAGTTAGGATATTCAGCAATAACACTAGCTACTGGAGTTTGAGTACTCGTTGTGATAATAGCATAACAACCACTAAAGTTATTCAATTGATATACATTACCTTGATTTAATGGCAATGGTACTGATGATTCAACGATTATAACTTGACTGCTTAAAGTACCACATGATTTTCCATATGCTCTAGCTTCATAGATATAAGTTGGAGGTGGACATTCTACTTGTACTAAATATGCTGGCGATTCACAACCATTAGCATCTCTAACAAAGTAACTGTAAGCACCACAACACATATTATTACGTGTAAATGTACCAGCAAATCCTTGATCTGACCAGAAGATGGTGAATGGTGCAGTACCAGTTGGTGTTACTACAATTGAACCATCACATAAACCTGGAGTTGCAGCAGTAACCACACTAGTTGCAGTTGGTCCACTCGCTACAGGTACTGTAACAGTTCCGGTGTAAGTTCTACCGATTGCATCAGTTAAGTTAATAGTCCAAGTACCAGAAGCTACATTAGGAATTGTGAATGCATATGGCGGTGGTGAATAGTTATTGTATTGACCTGATTGACCATCTGATAAAGTCCAGTTGATTGGACCAGCACCACCTACACTAACATTAACCGAACCTAATTGTCCAGGACATCCAGTGTTAACACCAGTTACTACAACATTTGTTAAGACTTCATTACTAAATGTAGGCACATAGTCATTTGCAGTTAATAACTGTACTTGTACTTCTGTGTAAGCACCAATCTGTAGATCGATAATCTTTTCAGGTATGTAATAAACACCATTAACAAAGATGGTATCATCAAATGAGAATGTGTTAAGATCTATATTGTTTAACACGAAGTGTGCTGTCACACGACGAGAGAACTTATTGTAAAGTGAGTTGATATAACGAGACCAGTAAGTATCATAAAGAGTACGACCATTGCTATTGTAACCAACTACATCATCACCCCAATATTTGACATCATTACTAAATGCCAAGTTAAGACTCTGAGCAGTAATAGGAAACGTTTCATATTGACTTACTAAAGGATATTCATTAAGTGGTGTACCATCTTGTAAGTACCATGATTGTGGTGTAGTTTTTCTACCATTATAGAATAACAATCTAGTCTTAGGTTTAATAGGTAAGTGTTTAGTACCATTATCAGATGTATGTGTGTGTAACTGAGGTATGATCCATGAACTAGTACTAGGTTGCCCTTCTACTTGTGTAAATGGTGTGTTAGCAATTCCAGTTACTTTAACATCACGAGTTCCTTTAAGTAGATCATTACCACTATCAAACTGTAACCAACCCCAATTGTGTTTGTAACTTTGTTGATGGTAAAGATTAATCCAGTCACCATCAGTTGGTTGTGTAAAAGTAATCTGATCACTCTGACTAAAGAATACTGGTTCAACTACAACATCTTTCTCTTCTACAAGTTTGTGAGACCAGTCATATAATTGACCACTGTTGATGTATGTTTGCCATGGCTCAACAATGAAGTTCTTTGGATTGTTAGGATCTGGTGATAAAACCAATCTAAACATCAATAAGATGTCTTTGATGAAATCAATTTGTTTATAAGTACACTCTAACAAACTCACAGGATTAATATTACCAGGACTTGATGTACATGCAAAGCTTTGATTATTACTAACGTTATAATCTCCATCAGGTGCATCAATAAACCATTGTACGATATCACCAGGATTTAATAATAGTGTATGTGTTAAACTAATTACTTGCATAGAACCTGCAGCACCAGAAGCAACTGGTATACCATTGACTAATAATTGTAAAACACCAAAGTTAGTCTGATATGCCGGTGGCCATGATGAGATAATCTCACTGTAACCATAAAAGTATACAGATCCAGTAAAGGTGTATTGACCTGCTGCTGGCGCTGTATATTGTAAACCATTCCATAAGTTAGATGGATCTACTACAACTTGAGTTGCTGCTTGATATCCAGTTCCTTGTGAGTTAGCATTACCAACATCTGATGCACTAAAGTTATACTCAGATGAATTCGTAGCATCATAACCAACTGTAGCTTCATTACCAAATGCACTAACATACATTTGTTTGAATCTGCTACTGTCAATGAAAGTAGAACTGTATGTGTAACCAGCATCTGCAAAGATTTGATCCCATATTCTCTTAGCTCTGATCATAGGGAACATTCTGTTAAGATTCAATGGATATGAAGGATTAGTAAATGGTTTAGTAGCTACTACACCTGTTCTTATCTCAGACTCTAATGCAAATCCATTATCATCATAAGTATTACCATGATCCACTAATGGATAAATGATATCACCGTTATGTAGACCAGCAGTTAAAGATGGTGTTTGAGGATATGCATTCCAACTTTCAATAATATCAGCTTTAGTTAATGGAGCACCTGATGCACCACCAATGATGTCTGTCATATTAAGACTACACATAGCACTATCACCAATAATAGATGAGAAGTCTCTTGTTTCACCTAAGAAGACCAACTCGTAATCGAATCGATCTAACTCTGTGTTCTTAAATATCTTTTGTAGTCTGACGTGACCAGATCTAAACTCAGCACCATCTACTAAGATGGTCGCAGGTTTCTTGATAGTTACATCAAACAAAATACCATTGATCTCAAAGGCTTGTTTAAAGAACTCATTATTCTTTCTAGTACCAGGAACTTTAAAGGCTCTACTATAAGTACTCGTAGCATCTGCGTTCGTAATGTCCTCAATACTTAGAGTTAACTTAATAGGCTCAGAGTCATACAACTCAATCCAATGCTGAGTTGTGAATGACTGATCCTCGTATACTTTTAATTGTATCATATGTGTTGTTTATATTTTAACCTCTTTGAGCTTTGATGTTATGTGCTATCTTGAATGTAATCTCGTATTGGAACAATTGATCTTTACGTACTGTCTTCTCTGTGTATGCTTTGTTAAGTAGAGTAACTGGTATAAAATCATCTGTATCTGCAAATCTAACTTTAACGTCTGCTGATATAAAGAGCTTCTCTAAGAAGAGTGCCTCAGCATCTGATAAGTAATTAGTAAAACACTTAAACTCTTGTCCTAAGACTTCTGAGTAAACTGTGGTACCTCTGTCGTAGATGTTAACATTGTAAGATGCACTGTTATAATTCGCAGCTTCTTTAAGGTATGTATTTCTCTCTATTGTAACAGCTCTGTCATTTCTCTTTCTGAATGAGTAGTAGTCTCTAAAGCCATATGAGTTTAACCATGAGAACTGTATCTCTGGAAAGTCATTACACTCTGGTTCTATAATGTTGTATCTGTGCACATAATGCATCGGTGAATCATTAAGTCCTTGTATGCTACTAACACAACCATTAGGATATGTGTAAGCATTGGTAGCCACATAGTAATGTGTAGTTGCTACGTTTAAATTTGAATTAAGATTCTGAGGTCCTGTTCCTACTGTGATAGCCCAATATGGATATGCTACTGCAGTGCCAGATCCTGGAATTGCATTAGGTCCACCGCCATTAGCTACTGTGTTGTAGATAACATAAGGTGATCCAACTGTTGAGTTGCCATTGTATTGCCATACAGTCACAGCTTCAATAGACTTATTGTTGTTAGTTGAGTATTGATTAGTTGGTGAGTTCCAATAACTAATAGTCTCAAAGTCTTCTCTAGTCACATAGTGATCATAGACTCTCATAGCACCGTTTAACCAGTTTGGTTTACCATCTGTGATCTGTGATGCTAATCTAAATGTAGTCATGTCACTGAATGGCTTACCTTGTTTAGTAACAATACTACAAGGACCTTGATTAGTTAAATCAGGTATAAACTCTGAGTTAGCATAAGGTACTTCGAAGTAGGCTTTAGTACCACCTACTGCTTTTAGTTTATTAGGATATGTAGTTAATCCACCAACAACACCACTAGTTTCATAGCCATATCTAATTTCATACTCTACTGTTTCGTTCGCAGAGTTTAAGAGTTTGTTACCATTGTAACCAATCAGTTCTACAAAGTTAGGTGATGGTGCTACAAAGTTCTGTAACATGTTCTGAATATCAAAGACTGCATTGCCTATTGAGTTAGGAGCTTGACGCACATCGCCGATGACAGCACCGCCTTTAAGTATTTGTAACACATACTTGTTTGGTAATGGTGTTATAGTACCTAGTCCTGCTAAAGTAACTGGGTTTGCACCGTATGCTTGATCGAACGGTACTGATGGTGTTTGTGTTATTGATAATGCCATATTAATTAAATTGTCTTGTTAGTTGTTCTTCTATTCTAGATGTGACCTCTGTCTTAAGATCAGCCATACTAAAGAATTGTTGTGGTTTAAGTCCTCTTTCAGCAATAGACTTTCTGACTGCAAATGGTAAGCTACCACCAATGGTCATAGATCTAAATTTAAATCTATACCCGGCGGGGATACCAAAGAAACCAGCTTCTACACCACGTGCATTGCCTGATTCTGTACCATCTACACCGTAGTTTTGAAACACACCATAGTTTAGCATACTCAGAGTCAGTGAGTCATTCTCAACTGCAAACGAGATGCTTGATCTCAAAGCACCTGTGTCTACTGGTGCATTCCTTTTCAGGTTCTCAGTAATATCAGTACCTATAGTTATTAAGATACTAGACAGATCTGTGGCTTCTTGTCCTAAGCTTTCTAGTCTTGATATGAAATCGTCTACTGTCATTAGTTATATGATTATTGTTACTCCGCTACATTGAGGAGTTATGCTGTTTACTGTAAATGATGCAACACATTCTCCTTGTGGTAATACTTGATTTAAGTTAAAGGTATGTGTGTGATCACCTGTTGCCATTGTCTGAGAACCAGTGTATACTGTACCTTCATCGCCAATTGCAGTACCATTTACTATGTAATCACATATAGCATTAGTAGGTATTGTGAATGCAGCATCTTCGAATAACTGTAAGTCGAAGTTAGAACAACCTTGTAATCTTACTTTAAGATATTGTACTATATCTGGTGTTGCAGTTGGTGTTGGTGCTACTGTAGCTGTTGGTGTTGGTTCTACTGTTGGTGTTGGCGATAGAGTTGGCACTGGTGTTGCAGTAGGATTAAGAGCCTCTTTGTTGATCGGTGCTATACAAGCATTTAAACCTTGAGGTACTTCGATAGTTAAACTAGCTGTCATACCAGCAACTGCATCTTGGAATCTCTCTTTAAATGGTGCATACGTAATGTTAGTTCTGATCACTTCAGGTAAATCTTTGAAGTCATAGTACAATGCAGCTAAGACATCATCAATGTACTGTTGACACTGTGACTGAATAGCCAAGAAGTTATTGTATGGTTGATCTGCTACTTCTCCACGTGCCATGTCCATGATGATCATGTTAAAGTTATATGTCATAGTGGTTAGAGTTCTTGTGTGCTGCGCAGGATTTAAGAACAGATATGGATAATCTGCTTGTACTGCTGAGTCACCGCTAGTGTTCTCAAACCTAGTTTTAAGATCTGATAGATCTCCGTAGCCAAAGTCTACTATCATGTAGTGTGCATTGGCAATTGTCTGTATTCTATTTACGAGTTCTTGATAATTCATTGTGTCTCTTTTGTTGCATTAGTCGGAAGTTCTCTTCCAGTTGTTTCTCTTTCTTATAAGCCATAAAGTTTAAGGCCTTCTTTAATGGTTGATCTGTTATTAGATCAAGTCGTAGTATATCATCTTCAGCTAAGTCAGCGATCACTCTGTACCAACCTTTAGCTATCTTATTAGGATCTGTCTTCTCTAGTCTCTCAGCATCTGTCTCATCCTCATCGTGTTGGTCATTGATACCAAATAAACCAGCGTACTGTCTATATGTGTGTACTCTGAACAAACTGTACTGATCTACGAGCCACATAGCCTCATCAGCCCAATCGGTGCCATCGCTAAGTATATTAACAATGGTCTCTAAGTTCTTCTCAACACCTTGTACCATATAGATGTCTAGGTCTATGAATTCACCAAATAGAATACTATTAAAGTCTCTTACTATATATGAAGATCTCTTATTCATAATCTCTATGGTGAAAGCTATAGCTAGTGTCTGACTCTCTAAAGTAGTTGTCTTTAAGAGTGAGACATCTTCGTTCAGTAGCGTTGCTATTATCTTAGGCCATTGATCAGTATCACTGAAGTCATAGCTTACTAACTGTTTCCACTGTTTGATTGTTAATCTCTCAGGTAATGCATACTTGTGTGTGTCTATAGTTATCTTAACCATACTAATAAATATAAAGGTTTAAAGGTTTGAATTACCATTTGTCTGAGTAGCTCGCGCTGCCACCTTGTGTAACGTAACTACCATAATTCTTATTTTGTAATCTGTTCCAGTTTGCTATACAGAGTGCTATAACAATATCATCATGGAACGGTGGTCGAGCAGCATATTTAACTGATCTTGTTTGTGGATTATAAGTCATCTCAAAGACTTCGAGTTCTCTGTGTAATTCAGGATATAACTCAACAGATGGTATCTTAACAGAGCCTTCATTAAATCCTAGGATTAGGCTTTCTACTATGTCTCTCTTACTTTGATTTGATGTGGTAAATCCATGACTGTCTTGATATCTCTTCTTAATTCCTTCTAAGACTACTGTTCCCATTGAGTTGGTCTCTATCATTAGGGTTGCACGATACCTCTGAGCTAACTGTATTATCTTGGTGCTCATATCTTCCCATTCTTTATGGTTATCTCGGTATATTTCTACGACAGCACCAGTAGAGTCCATTACAACTGCTACAGTGTAGTCACCTGTTTGAGCAAGATCGACACCTATGTAACATTTACCTACTGCTTTAGGAAATCTAGAGAAAGCTGTATGATTAAAGTTTTGAAAGACTTGTGATTCTCCTTCTAAGAATTCTCCTAAATACTCTGCTCTAAAGATGGCATCTGGTAAAGATCTTTTAGCTGCTGCTATTTCTTCTTTGTCTATATAAGGATTATCATATTGTTCCATGCGGACTGATGTATGCGTAGGATAGTTTGAGTCTTGACCTAATTGAAACATCTCATAGAACCAAGATTGACGACCACGAGGTGTAGAGAATAAGACTACCTTTTTACCATGTACTAGAGCAGTTGGTTGGATAGCTCTCTTCCATGCATCTTCTGTTTGGTATGCTGCTTCATCTAAGAACAGATAATCAAATGTATAACCTCTTAAACCATCTTCTCTCTCTGATGATCTGAAATATATTTTGGATCCTGTCTTTAATTTAATCTCATGGTTTGAGAAATTGGTTGCTTCTACTATACCACTATCTTTAATAGCTTCGTATAGATCTTCCATTAGTTTTCTTGCTTGTTGATAGATTGGTGCTATGACGCCGATTTTGCAACCTTTGGTGTTTATCCCATAATAAAGTAATAGATTAACTAAGAGTAATGATTTACCTTGTTGACGCGGAGAAACCACAGTAACATACTTTTCAGTACCGTTTACTATGGCATCTATAACTCTTTGTTGGCCTTTATGTGGTCTAAATCCTAATACTTGCATTAAATGTCTTGAATGTCTGTATCAATTTCCGTACCATCAGTTAACTGGATTCTCTCTGCTGAATCTAATGCAGGTCCAAAATTGAATGTAATCTGTTTAAATAGATCTTGACCATCAACTCCTGTTACTTCCGTACGTGCTAAGACTGGTACAAATCTTTCTGATAACTTAATGATTAAATCCATTGCTTTAGCTGGATCATCAGCTGCTATTTGATTTAACCATCTAGCCATGTTAGGTAAATTGTTTTCTACTAATAAAGCAAAAGCTTCTTTCATCTGTTTAGTAGAATTGTTAGGACTTCCTAGTCTACCGTTTCTATTAATCCTCGGATCGTTCTTTTCGAATGGCATCTTTCTTGAGTGTGTTTTTATATTTAGTTAATGCGGATTTTGCAACTGTTAAGCTGCTAGCCATGATTTTAAATTCATGTGGACAATACTGATCACTTAATTGTAACTGGCCTTTCTGTGTTTTGTAAACGTAAAATGTTTTCATTTCTTTATTGGTTTGTTTCATATCCTTCGTATGCTTGTCTTACTGCTGATATAGTAGCTCTTAAACAAGCTCCACATCCATTAGGTTTTTTGTTTTCTCCAGTAATATCATTGTAAATACCATATAAGATTTGACTGTCTCCAGGTTCTAGTCTTGTTGATACGTACATTATGTTGTGTTTGGCTTTTAACCAATTGTACTGGTTTTCTGTTAAGTGTTTAACTTCTCTTCTCATATTTATAGTTTATGTAATTGTATATCGATTAGTTCAGCGAGCACAGCAGCAATACTAGCCATAAATATAGCATTGATTCCAAATGGAATAACTGATACACCAAATGTGAACCAGAATGTGCTGCACATCACACAATTAAATGGCTTCATATCTATATTAAAATACTGTAAGAACTGTTTGTAGTACTCGAATGTGTGTACTATAGGCATTAGGCATCCCATACCTAAGATTGTAAAGATAATGTTAGAACTCATAATTAATGTTTTGTATTTTTAATTGTGCTTTAATATATGTGATAGCTTCTTTAACTGCATGACTAATACTATTGCGTGGTATTCCTGTTCTTTTAGATAGAATACTGTAGTTTGGTGTTTCAAGATACATGTTGAATAACTGTGCACGATACCAAAGTTCTGTCTTATCTGAAGCCATATCTTCTAAGATACCTTGTATACATCCAATAAAGTAATCTAACTCTACATCGTATGTTGTATCTATGGATTCTATTTGCTCTTCTGATGTGATTGGGTGCATTCTATTCTTCTGACGATATATTCTATGGTATTCTGAAGTTGAGCTGTTGAATGATCTCCAAATGATTCCTGAGATGAAATTCATACCTCTATTGGTATCTACTAACTCTTGACCTCTTTCATGTGTCATAAACGACTCAATGGCAAAGTGACCTACGTCTTCATACTCTGATGAACCTTTGCAGATCTTCTTTGCCATTAACATTATCTTTTCATAATGTGTACTTATAAATGTATTCAAATTAAGTTTATGTCTTTTTATTGATCTAGTTTAAGGTCTTCGTATTTGTCTCTTAACGCTTGTCGATCTTTAACTTTAACATAGCTTGAAGCCTCACGTGATAACTGAAAGATTTTCATACCAAATGTATTAGTAGTCCATGATGAATTATGATCTTCACCTACTATAAAGTTAGAGTTCAAACAACCTAGTAAATACATCCATACCATTTTAGATCTTTCTTCTTTTAGTTCTACATGTATGCCATTACCAAGTTTGATATTCTTTTTACGTCTATAACCTTGAGGTTTATCAAATTCAAATACTATGGTTGCATCTAATAGATCTCCGACTTGCATGTTATCTTCAATTTGTGGTACAGATCTAAGCCATTCAATTATGCCTTGAGGTACTCTATTACACATCTTACTCACATCATCTCTAGATATGTAGTATTGTGTATCGAATCCATGTATTTCACATACTCTATAACAAAAAGCTATAAATGTATTAATACCTTCATCTTCTATTCCTATTGCCCAGTCTGGTACTTTGATTTCCATATCATTTGTTGTTTAAGTATATATTCGTATTTTTAAATATCTAGATTTTTTAACCATAAATCAA
>Ga0209246_10000250_pt1 | contig 24332 bp, 29 predicted proteins | sample LauGreSpBDMM15SN_2_FD_187560 | JGI IMG/M metagenome (GOLD analysis project Ga0209246, IMG submission 187560) | Freshwater lake microbial communities from Lake Michigan, USA - Sp13.BD.MM15.SN (SPAdes) (version 2) | ecosystem: Environmental > Aquatic > Freshwater > Lake | place: Lake Michigan...
CTGCTCACCAAACTCCGATGACGTAGATGGGGGGTGTTGCATACCTTATATTCTGATTACACTTTTCAGAATAACAATAAAATAACGATTTAGATAGTCGGTTTGTAATTTGAATATATAATGGACGGAAACGTTAGTGAAATGCAGCGAACAACGGTTTTTGGATTGAATTTCGTAAGCGATAACCGAAGGAGTTTGAGTCGCATCGAACAAATGGAATCCGTTCAACAGACGGCGCTTGAAATGTTTCGCCGGAAAAATGCGGATTATGGTGATGCATTTGCGAAATTCGGCATAATTGGCGTTCTTATGCGAATTGAAGATAAAATCCAACGCTCGCTGTCTATCACGAAAAATGGCGTGAATCTTGTAGACGATGAAGGTATTCGCGATACGTTGATGGATTTGCATAATTATGCGGCGATGGGCGTCATGCTTTTGGACGAAAATACTAGAAAAACCGCCGCGAATATTAAGCAGGATTAGGGGATATTGGCGAAATTCGTTCATATATTATGTTATGTTATTACATAATATAACATGTTCAGCACTGCTAGCCTTGCATCGCCAAATGCCCTTTTATTTAGCTCAAACGTTAGTATGTCGTGCACAGACATCAAATTAATGGTTCATGGTCAAGGTGTCTTTATTTTCGAGAGGATTGGTAATAATCATCGGTGTGAATTCGCTTTCCATGACGCGAGTCAAACGGATGGAATATGTGTAGAATTCACTGCGACAAACGTAAAGGTAAACCGAATATCGAATGATGTTCATTTTGAAGATAGTAATAATACGAAGGGGCTATCAAACAAAACGGGTGCGTATTACTGGTTCAGTCTGGATTCCCAGAATCAAAAATTATACGCGGGTATCGGCGAGGCGCGCCTAGATAACATCGTATATAAATACGAATTTCCAAAGACAGACGCCAATGTATGTAAAGAAAATAAGAAATTTTTAGAAAGTCTTACCAATATTACTATATTTGAATCTGGTATTCAACCAATGCGACTGTTGCGCGACCCCATAACAAACAAAATACCCCTTGTAGTTAAAAACACGCACGAATTAGTCATGGGCGACATTGCCCGCAGCAAATATTTGCCCAAATCAAATTTATCCATGACTTCGCAAATACTATACGATTGTATTGCGGGGAAAAATTTTGTATTAGACGACGCCGAGTTCCCCGATTTTTCCAAGGCGATTGAATATAGCATCGCTACACCGGGTTGTTGGTGTAATACCCGGTTAAAGGAAAAAAGCACAGAGTTTAACAAGGACAAGCCGAATATCCTGGAGACCTATTTGCGAATAACTCTTGGAGAGAACAATGGCGAATCCCCCGGAATCCCCTATGTTGTTGAAATATGGCCAGTTGGGCATTTTTCGCCCATACATAGCCATGCTTCGGCAGATGCGATTATTCGGGTTTTACATGGAGAAATCAATGTAAAACTATATCCATTTTTATGCGCGGAAAAGGATGGTGTCGACCCGTTCGCGACCGCCGATTTTAAAAAGGATCAAATTACATGGATAAGCCCCACTTTAAATCAGGTTCACCAATTGACCAATTTAGAAAAGAATAAGCATACGTGTATTACGATTCAATGCTACATGTATAATGATAAAAACCGAACTCATTACGATTATTTTGATTACATTGATGGTCATGGTGACGAACAACAATACGAGCCGGATTCTGATATGGATTTTATCAAATTCAAGGAGCTTATGCAGACTGAATGGGCGAATCGCCCACAATCATGCGCGTCAAAACTGAAACGGTTGATTTGCATGAAAATATAGACGCTAGTCTAAGGAGTTAATAATAAAACCACCCGGGTTCCTTGAAATTAGTATTATTCAGCTCTTCAAATATATCCGGATCACAATCGGCCCGTTTTTTCCGATACTCAAGAATTTCTTCTATTTTGTTATTCTTATCACAATATAACTTATTCCAATCATCGCGTGTATTCCGTGACGTGTCTCCGCTAATAACTTTATTCTGAGCATCAATTTCGGCGTTACAAATAACCTTTAATTCGTTACAGAATTTCATCTCGTCTATATGCATTTTGATAACATCCATAAATATATTTTTGTTGTAAATGGTCGGATATCTATATCTAATTGTATCAGGAATGATGAATTGATTTTTCTCTTTGATCTCCTTTACCTTTTTTTCAATTTGCGTAATAAAATTTTGCACATATTGTATATCGTATTTAATCGGTTTTTCAGTTTGATTCACCGGTTCGGCGTTTTTGCCCTTTTTATTGTCTGATACATTACTTAGCAATATTTTACCGGAAGTAAATTCACACTCTGAAATAAGTTGGTCGAATGAATACGCGGTCATTTTATGCGCTTCTGCTTTCGCATCTAACTTGTAAAAGTTTACGAGTGATAAAATAACGGTGTTAGCAGCACTTGTAGCAGACACAATCTTTACGGCAGTCGTATTATCGTAAAATATTCCACTAATAACAGAGGACGCAGACGAAATAATAATTGCCGGAATCATTAGTCGATATAAATAAAACTCGCAATATGATTTTGCTTCTAAATACAACATTTTTTGACCTTTTAGATACAGCGAAATTAGATCTAGTGCGGTTGATAATTTGCCGTCGTTATATCCAAATTTAATATTCATCGTATCCATGATATCCAAAAATCCGCGATAAGGTTTGAGACGTTTCGGTGGGCATGGTGGTTCTGTTACGTGACCCTTCTTTTCGTTAACGTTGTTATCGCATTCGGACATAACTGATTCGACGTCATCCAGGTTATTGTCGGGAATATCAATACAAAAATCAGTTCCTGGGCTGAAAAACATATTATATTTTTATTTATGTTGATAAAAAAACATAAATAAATTTAGTTTTTATTTTTGTGCTTATTGGAACACGTTTTGCAATTTTTAAACAGACCGGGTATAAATTTGCCTAGTTTTATCATTTGTATTTCAGCATTTTAAGCGTTTTACGAACAGTTCAATGGTATCCTTCACATCCTTGCGAAGAGATGCATTATATGTCAATTGTAGGATCCGTTTGTCGGGAAGTTCTCTTGCAATAGATAAAATGAGAGTTGTTTTACCAGTACCAGCAACGGCGTCAACCATGACGTTGTCTCCGCCACGAACTTCGTCTAATATATGTTGTTGTTCGTTACTTAAAATCATTATTTGTTTATTGATATTGAGAACCTGCGCTATTATAGTATACAAGGTTCTCGTTTAATATGTTTTACAAATATTACAAGGCAAGGTTCTCGTTATAACAAAATAAATGTCCTGAAATATAACGCTAATGACACTGTTTAATATATCCGTTGTATTATATAATGATACAAGACTATTTACTGACTTGCATGATAGGGTGTTATATCATACCAATCTTAATCGTTTGGTATTCATATAAGAACAATGGTAGTATATCGGAGATTATATATAATAATGATTATAGATTAGTAATATTATTGTTTATGATAATGATGGGTATATTTACATTTAAATACGAAACTAGACGAGAACATTGGTTCTCAATATATATCATATTGTTACTATTATTTAGTATATATGGTGTAATATGTACTAAGGAAAATACCCAACTACATGCAATAAGTGCATTTGGTTGTTTTATTGCAATCTTGCTATTCATGTCTCTACATTGTTTTATAAAAATGGATGTGGTTCTTTATGTATTGTTGTTCACCCAAATATTATTGTTTGTTTTGGTCGGCGTAACCGATGCACAATATTTCTGTATATTGGAAGGGTCTGCAATATTCGTATTTGCCGTTTTCTATTTATATCTTCATTATAGAGAACATTTTGTATCACGGCTTTAAGATTTATAAAAAACTAAGTGTCGGAATGAATCCTTGGGTAAACTATATACATCTTTTTATTGTTGGACCTTTGCTGCTTTATATTGGATTAAATAGAGAGAAAACTGAAAGGCGTTATTTCGAAATATTATTGATGCTCGGATTCGCAGCGATCGGATATCACGGTTATTATTTGATTGAATAAAAAATCATCTACATTTTAATCCATTGTTTATTTAAAACGGCTTTTACGCTAGAAAGTGCGCCATTTGTCCATCCTTGGTTATTACTAACAACCTCTCCTACAACAAGCATACCATCTTCGGGGTGTTGAGCCTTATGAATAAATTCCTCTCTATTTTTATATTTATTCGTTAAAGGAGTATAATAGTGTGTTCCAATGGGCCAATAATAATCTTTAATTGCGATTAATTCCAAGTGTTCATCAAGAATACCTAATGATTTTTCTATTAAATCGCAAAACACGTCTCTATTTTTTGGCGTATTTTCTAAATACTTTTTTAGAAAAGTAGCACTGGCGTTGTCGGAATACGCAATCATGTATACTCCTTTACTCGGATCCATTGGTATAATTTTTTGTAAAGGACCGGGAACAATCGTATATCCATTTATATATTTTTTCATTATTTCGGTCGATTTTTTTGAAAATTTCCCATACAGTCTAAGAAAGTTTTGCCCTTTTATTTCATTATAAATACTATTTTTATTAGAAGCACCTGGAATTATCTGTTTTATAGTATCAATGGTTGTAGCAACGATGACTTTATTCGATTCAAATACTATTCCTTTGTCCGTTTCAACTGAAAAGACACGTGGGGTTTCTCCGGTTTTCTTAACACTAACAACATTCATTGATGATTTTATTCTATCAATACCAATTTTATTATGAAGAGTGGTAACCAATAGTTTCCAATCTATATGCAATTTGTCCCAACAACATGCGTTGTCGTCCATTCCATAATTATGTATAACGTCAGATGCGTCTTCATTTTCATAATCGGTATATCCAGCAGACACTAAAAAATCGTTATATAATTTATCTCCTAATATTGGTTTGGAAAACTCTTTAAATGTAGTTCGCGTTTGGGTTTTGTTTTTGTTATATTCGTTTTTTAAATGTTGAATTACCTTTTTAACGTCTACTATTTTATCAATTTGTGTTGAATAATATGGTTTAAATGGAGCTTCTTCATAGGGTAAATTAAGTTCATTTAACAATTTAATTAATAATTTGTCCTTGTGTTTTCTACCTACGCCCGCGCCAGATACTACTTGTGTTCCGTAAAATATATCATTGCCGGTTCTTCCACCAATCCAGTCCTTTTTGTATTTTTCTAAAATAATAAATGAGGTCGATGGCGATGTTTTTTGTATATTATATGCTGCGTATAACCCGGAAATACCACTTCCAATAATAATTATATCGTAATTCATTTTATATAATTATTATGATATAATTATATCACGCGGATACGATATTTTCGTAGTTTCCCTCCAAAATCCAGATTTTAGAGATATAATAAATAATATAGTTATTATATAATATATTATGCAAAATAAGGCAAAAAAATTAACTATTGCTAGACGTAATAAAAAGATGGGTGGAAAATGGAGTATAAAATATAAAAAAAGTATTAATTGTAATCGTCCCAAAGGATTTTCTCAAAAGCAACATTGTAAATATGGGAGGAAAAATCACACACAAAAGTATCGAAAATAAATAAAAATTTGGGATAATTTGAAAATGGAACTTTTTGCACTTTTATCAATTCAAATACCCATTTTTATATATATAATTATAATGAAATATAAAATACGTTTCATTTTGCAAATTGTAATATTGTATTTGTTTGTTTTTGTTATAACATAAATCATATTCATTTATACATGTTGAAACTTGTAATAGTCCTTTATAAACAGCTAAAAACCCATTATCATATAAATTATGACAATATCTACACATAAATTCTACAACATTTTTATCATTTTTTTCAATATTATTTAATATACATCTTGGTTTTATATGCGCCGTTTCCAATAAACACAATGGTAATTTTTTATCACAAATTATGCACACGGGTTGTTTATTTAACTTTAAATAATTTCTTAACTGTTGTTGTTCCTTCCTAATTTCTCTCAATTCATATTTTCTATGATTTTTGTTGTATTTTTTATAAAATCTAATAATAATTTTTGAATAATAATACTTGTGGTCGTTTAATATTATATCCCCTTCATTAGACAATTCATAATTGTTGTTATGAAAAAAGACAATTTGTTTTTTAATTAAAGCTTTTAATTCTGCCTGTATAACATTTATTTCAATAGAATCGTCATAACGAACCCTTATGTAATTATGTATATCAATTGCGGTGTTTTTATCTTTTAAAATAAACGAATTAATAATATAATCTTTCATATTATTAAAATATTAGTAAAATACGTTTAAGTATATTATAATGAACTCCTGCGACAATGCTTTTCCCGTCTACGGAGTTCACACGGGAAACTTCGACGATCGCTTATGATCCCCTCAAAACCATAATGTTATAACCTCTTTTACCTGGATTATTATTTATATCAACGCCCTTGCTCTTTTCTTCTTTGTAGTTTATCTTTTCAAATTCTTCTCTGAATTTTTTCTGTGTTTTCAAGAACCTTTTCCCGTTTATTTTGCACCATGTTTCGTATATTTCGTATATGTCTTTTAGACCAAACCTTAAATTGGGTTTATCGGTTTTTTTACAGCATGAATTAGTAAATAACAACACATCATTATTGATTAATGGATCAGATGAAATAGTTGTTTGCATAACAGGTGTAATCGTCGAATGAGTTACTATGTCTAACGAACATATATCTGGTTTAGCTTTATCATACAAATATAACCAACCATCGGGAGTTTTCCAATAATATTTTTCAGGTAATTCATATGCATCTTCTATAAAATCATCGCTGTCTTCGTCTGTATATCCGTGATTATTACTTTTTTGTTTATATTCTTCTTTTATAACTGAATAATATACTTTATCTCCGCGAACAAAATATGGGTTGTTTTTTATATTCGTATCAGATTTTTGTATATGATATTTTTCTTTATCAAAATGAAAGATGTGGGTTTTATTGTTTATATAATCTAATATTCTGATAGGTTTTTTACATACTTCTTGTGTTTTTGAGTTTACAGCAGATATATATGATGAAATGCGACATTCTCGTATATAATTGGTCAATTTTTTACCAAGATCTGTATCAATATGCTTTGCATTGAATCTTAAATTATAATAATTATCTTTATCTTCTTCAAATACCCCTTCTTTTTTTTCATAGATTGTAGAATAAAACTGTTTTTTTTTGTATTTTTCTAGAAAAACGTCAATATTCATTTCCTTTATTTCATTAATGCAAATATAGTCGGCGAACTTTCGTTCTTTACACCACTTTCTAATTTCAATATCATCCATGTCGTCAATACTTATTAACGAATAACCGTTCATTTTTTTATCAAAGTGTTTATTTGTTTTTAAATTTTTTCGTTTCTTAGACACATCAATATATTTCATATATTTACCAAACTTTAAATCACCATTATCAAAAATTTTATTTTCCAACAAGTCTTTGATGTCTTCCCAATTATCGCAATCCATAATATATTTTTCTATTTCTTTTATAAATTTCACATAAAAGTTTTGTATTACATCTTGTAATTCAGGAGTAGTCCATAAGGTAAGTTTCATAAGTCCGTTTATTAGTTCTGTGTCGTTATATTTTCCTTGTAATCTTAGTCGTTGTGAAATATCGGTGCAATTAAATGACGCATGAGACACAAAATACTGATCTGTTAAATGAAGTGAAAAATCATCGTAATCATCGCTTGTAAACGAATAACCTCTTTCTCCATACTTACCCGTTATGGTTATAATTGTTTTATATACAATAGGCACATCGCTTTTTTCAAATAATATTCTTAGCAACTTATAGACAAGTTTTATATTTAGAATTTTTGTATTAATATCGAAATAACAATAATTATTCGGTAACCTTTCGGATTTTTCAGTATCTATAGATGAACCATATACTCCTCCTGGTTGCCACAGCCTAGAACTTGTTGACGATCGGTTTTTATCCCATTGAGACAAATATTTAAGATTTTGTTCGTATTTTTTTGATAAATATAATCTTAAACAATTTCCGTGATATATCACAATAAATATATCTGAAAAATCCTTAATTATTTTATCCACTAAACAAAATTGGCTTGCTCTTTCCTTCTCTTCGCTAATTAAGAACGAATTATATTTAGAGTTCGGCCTTTCGCGTATTTGTTCTATGATTTTTTTAATATTAATATTGTAATCTTCAACGATATCATAACGTGTTTTCTTTTGTGGCTTGTCTGCATCTTGGTAATTCCACCAAGAATGCACGTGTTTTGTGTTAAAACTTATTGAATCATTAAATAATCCATAATAATCGCACGACCTAGTCATTTTATGGACCTTTGATATTTTAATTTGTATATCCGCCTGGTCGCTTAAGCGCGTCGTTATGTTATATAATAGAGAATGTGCCGTCCCGGTAATGTGCAGTGCATATTTAACCTTTTTATATATTTGAGCAATTAGTATTTCGCACGCAGTTATATCTTTTTTATCGTTGTCGTTACTTCTATCATTTGACGAGGTAGGAGACATTAGATCACTTTCATCAACTAATATTGTTATATTAACCAGTTCGTCATTATGATAGATATATTCACTGAATTTTGTATTTATTTTTGCTAATTGTGTATAGTTCATTAAACAGCAGTATATGTCGTTTGAGTTTATTGCCTCCTTGTTGTTTAATTTATTAATAGTGTCGTTGCTATTGATATCCTTTAATTCTGGTAGTTTGTAATCCTTCCAATATTCAACATTTGTTTCCTCAAAATATTCTTGTAATTCGTGATTAAACTTTTCAAATAAGGTTTTAATAAATTGAATATTAAAATTATAGTTTTCCGTGCCTACAATATCATCTTGTAATTGTTTTTGGTCTATTGTTAAATTCCTAAAAATATACAGGACGGGCCTTTTTAAAATATGAACGGAAATCCACATTATTATACACGCCTGAACCCGTTTTCCCAATTGTATATCCCCCCATAATAATTCTATTGTCGATTTTTCATTTTCTTCTAGATCAAGTGCAGCTAATAAGTCTACTTCAAAAGAGGGCGAATCAATATTTTCTGGTATATTTTTTAATTTTATCGGATTTCCCCCCCAATTATGTCGTTCTAGGCTTTCACCATTGATATATTTACACTTATCTAACATTACATTTATAATTTTTTCAAGCGGTTTTTTAAATATGTCGTTTCTTTTTTTGAAAAACGTATTTATTTTATCTTGTAAATATGTGGGCATTTATGTATTTAATATATAATATGAAGGCAAATCTTTAAATAGATTTTTATATTTATAGAAATAAAAATGCCTTGAAAATATATGCCTAACATTATTATTATATAATAATGTCTCGCAAAAGCTATGATTATAAATCACATATAATTCGCATTATATGCGAGAATATAAGACGAACTAGTAAAGCGGCTTGGTATGGAGATAAATAATATGAAGCAATCCGAAGTTTTCATATATAATCGCATATGCTAACGATGAAATTTGCCTCCCTCTGACTATTACCGGCGTTTTCGTCTGCAATCTGAAACGGTTTACCGCACCCATAGATCAAATCTTGGTTTTTTAAGTCGTCGCATATCTCTTTTGTCGAGTGGGGATCCATTTGTTTCCCGGTTTTCTTGACGACCCCGTGTCTGAAAATACCACAATTTAGTTTTTCGATGATTATCGGATCGGAACAATGTGGGCATACAATTACACTCTCCGCGTCATACACATGTTTTCGAAGTTTATTTGGGAAACTCGTTCTTTTATCCATCTAAGATATATACGGTAAACGACCTGAACGTTTACTATGTTTACATAATATATGTTATCGAACTTTATCCAAGATATTATCGACCGAGAACAGCAAAATCCGGATCTACAATCAACCATTGATGTGCAGGCAATATTGCGTGCAGCCGAGAATGTAGAATCGGATTTTTTAAATACCCAGACAACACAGTCAATTTCATCTGATGTTGTCCAAGCATTACGATCTTCGGATATTTCCGATACAAACATTCGAGAATTATGCGATAAATTGATCGAATATCGTCACGTTGAACATGTTTATCAAATACACAAGGGTAAACATGTGAGGTGGTTACGGAATGGAAAATTGACGAACGGAGGAATCGTCGTTGATGTGAAATTCCTAGATACGGGGACCCACATTCTATGTAAAAATCGAGAACGGTTCGTGCAATATAAGTTTGACGATTGCACCACATTTCAGCGCTTATCATCGGACGAAATCCTCATTTTACAACTCAAACTCGCAAACTAGAATCGAATTAACCCTTCAAGATCATTGTCCGACGCTATTCTTGGAATGTTTATATGAGTAAAATCTTGGAAATATTGTCTTGCCCAGCTCGATACACCCTCGTTGATTAAGAGGAACACTGCACTAGCCATAATCATAACGCGATCGTTGGATGTGCAATTTAGTCTGCGAAACGGGTTGAATCGAATAAGTAATATAATCGCGATAAATATTCGAACACCAATATTAATATAGTCAGTGTATTTTGGGTCAACACGCGCGATACCAAATATAGATCCGAAATATAATGCGTAAAGTATACCGATTAACCAGTAATAAACAGAAACTGATATACCGTCTAGCTTGGAATCGATGGATTGTATTGTTTCGAAAATGTAATGACTCATATATTCTATGCGTAGAATATATAAGTCCATTCAAGTAGCGCCTATGCCCGTTTTTCGGAACGACTTAACCAACGAATTGGTCTCCATTCCACATAGGCTCTTGGAACCTCGTTTGTCGGCAATCCGGGGATGATTGATTGCATAACATAATATATGACGTCGCGCATTTTATTCATATGGATTCCGTCCATGGGAGCCTTATCCTGAAAATACATATTAAATGCATCGATAGCTGCCTGGGTCGGTTTCCCCTGATTGGGACCAGAATCGATGAAATAATATTTAATGAGGTCCTCAATTTTCGTATTAAGAGCAGAAGGGTTGGCTATAGTAATATTAATATCGGTAATCTGGTATCCATCGACTTCCGTAGAACCTATAATCATGGTGTTTGAGCTTTCGGCTAAGGACGCGACTCCCGGAATATTCGAACTATTACTGAGATTCCATCCACTAAACTCCCAGCCAGATGTGCTATTGTCGACACGGTTTCCTGCATTACTTTTTGTGGGTGTTTTGGCTGTTGATTTTTGTGCCTCCTCCCAGGCAGACGCAATACCATCTAAACAACTTCCCGGACACGCTAGTCTACAGTCGTCGTTGTTGGCGCACGATGCTCCACCATTTTTACCCGATCCCCCTCCGCTGCGGCCACCTCTACCGCCATTCGCATTATCGTATGTATTATCTGAATTATTATCGCCCGCGTCGCCATTTGCGTTACCACTCGAATCATTATCGGTATTATTCAGCGCACTTGAGAAAGCCGCGAATGGTTGACCCTTATATATTTTATATGTGGGGGTTGGTTGAATTTGGATTGGAAAGATTGGATCACCCGTCCATTTGATTGCAGGCCAAGCCTGTGTCGGTATAGGATTGTTTGTTATTTGAATATTTGGTATTACAATATTGAGTAAATAATAGCCAATGTCGTTTAATTTGCCCTTGTTTTCGGAGGTAATTGTCCCAGTGATGGGCGAACTACCGCCGGTAATGTAATTCGAATAAAGTTCAATCGTATCGGTATACGGGAAACCGCGTTTATCGAAATACATGGATATATATCGATCGATCATTTGATTTATGGTTTCACCTTGGTATGCCGGGAGGGGTTTGATATTGTATTGCTCCTCACTTATATACGGGTTAATTACCGGGCGTGGTAATGTGCGTGCACCCTCGCGGATTGTATGCGATTTTGCTAGATATGTACCAAGAAAGAACCCAAATATACCCAATATTAATATATATAACAAAATTGTGTATACGGGCTCGGAATTCATACTATACTATACTATAATTACATAAAAACTATTGCATAGTAAGAATTAATCAACCTACATAATAATGAATGGCGAAGTGAGAACGAACACAAGCAATATGATAGCCAATAAATATCTACCAATGTCCAAGATCGGGTCTGGTAAATTTGGAGCCGTGTATGCGGGAAAATATGTAAAAACAGACAAACCAGTCGCGATAAAGATAGAATTCTTGGACACAGCCCTGCAAACATTGAAACACGAGACTACAATATTGAACTATTTGCACTCGAAAGGTTCGGTATACACGCCGCAAGTTTATTGGTATGGTATTCATTTAAAACAATACGTGTTAGTGATGCCGTTATACGAGACATCTATTGAGGATTTATTACATCAGCATTCTACTATTCCGTCCAAGATACAATCTATCAAAATGGCTACAAAAATGATAGATATTTTAGAGACAATCCATACGATGGGTGTGATTCATCGAGATATAAAAGCGCAAAATTTTATGTTAAATGGGTCAGACATATATTTGATCGATTTCGGGTTATCGAGTGTATATGTAGACGACAATGGGAAAAATTTCGAACCAAGATCGGCGAGTTCATACATGTTAGGCACGCCTAAATTCGTTAGTATTCATATACACAACGGACAAGACCCGTCGCGCCGGGACGATTGCATATCAGTGATGTATATTTTGTTGTATATGATGCGAGGAGGACACGTTCCGTGGGAGAATATTAATATACAGGCATCGGGAACGTATGAAGAAAACCACATTTTATATTATAAAAATGTGGAGAGAATTCGAATAAAGATGGATTATAACGAGTCACTTGATCCGAGCTCGTCCATCGGTATTATTTTAAAACATTTGCATGAATTATCGTTTGCCGACCGTCCAAATTATCAATGGATAATTTCAACATTAATGGAAGGGTTTTAACTTGTTTTCTTTTCGATGCGATTAAACATGTCGGGATTATATACTAGATGTCCGGTGGGTTTATATTGATTCACCGACGTGTATTGCTTTTGTTGCTTATCCGAGTTTATATTTGGGTTTAACATACGTGCATTTGGATCGTTCGATTCGTTCATTAACATTTCGTTTTTATTATCGGACGACGAAATCACCTGACCAAACTCGTCAACGGAAACACCAGTTTTCTTTTTATATTCAGACCGCACATATGCAGGGATCCAATTTGACCAACATACAAACAGAGTATTCGGATGAACATATCGAATATGAAACTTGTTCGCCTCTAGTTTGGCCACAATATATGCGATGCAATCGGCCTTATCATATACTGGCTCGCCAAATATATATTCCGGAATCGTAAACCATATATGTTGATCAGCAGTTTTGTTGCGACTGGTGAGCGTAATTCGCTTATGTATGCGGTTCAAAATTTTATTGAATATTGAAACTTGGCGTAAATCGCGGCGCTGTTTTTTTTCATAAAGATCGTCAATGTTGATATCGCCAACATTATCACTATCGGTGGTGTATAAGAAGCAGGACATTCGGGTTATACTATGTATTGAAAAAAACTTGGACAAACATCATAATGAAATGATCAATATAAATAGTGGAAGCGTATACACTCTAATGGAATCTGACGATAATACAATAACCCCCACAATTAAACATTTGGTTATTGCGGGTGGCGGAACATACGGGTTATCTGCCTACGGTGCACTCAGAGAAACTCACAACCACGGTATATGGGATATTAAAAATATTGAAAGTTGTTATTGCACCTCGATTGGTGCAGTAATGTCCGTGATTATATTTCTTGGATATGACTGGGCGACACTCGATAATTATTTTATAAGGCGTCCATGGTCAACGGTGTTTAAATATGATATTCATACGATTATAAATTCGTATGAAAAATGCGGGGTATTTGATCATACCCTATTAAATGATGCATTGAAGCCACTATTTATGGGTGCGGATATATCATTGGATATCACGATGCGAGAGTTTTTTGATAAAACGGGCGTGACTATGAATATTTTCACCGGCGAATTAAATGCGTTCAAATTGGTGTGTATTTCACACACAACCCATCCGGATTGGAGGGTGATGGATGCATTATATGCGTCTGCAAGTATACCCATTTTCTTCAAACCATTGTGTATAGATAACTCAATATTTGTCGACGGAGCGGTATTTCTAAACTATCCATTGGTCGAATGTTTAAAACATCCGGGAGTTAACCCACACGAAGTGTTGGGTATAAAAAAATTAACACCGGTTACGAATATAGATATGCTCGACTCGAATACTAATTTGATAGATTACACCTTATTTCTAGTAAATCGATTGTTAGCATGTGCAGAGCAAAATCGTAATGAAGAAACTCAACAAATTGAGAATGAAATACAGATTACTCTTGAATCGGTCGCGGTATCGGGTTTATATGAATTCGCAAATTCAGAAAAACGTAGGTTTGAACTTATACAAATAGGTGTAGATGCGGCAAATATAATGATAGAATCGAGACGCCTTCGATTGGAAGTTAGTCAAGAAAAGGCGGTAGTTATTGCGTCAAATCAGTAACAAATTTGTCTAAATTGTCGAATGATATCTTGGCGTCATAGTTTATACGTTTGTTATCCTTCATCATAACCACAGTTGGATAACCATCAATGCTATATTCCTGTATGAGCGGATCGTCGCCCTCCGTGCAATCGACTGAAATCGTCTTCATTGTATAGGTGCCGATAGTCTTGTTATCAAATGCGGTCTTAAATTTTTCCCATTCAGGCTTGGCGCGCTTGCAATGGGGGCACCAATCGGCAGAAAAGAAATATATCTGGGCTTCGCTAGAACGGCGATTGTTGTTGGACATATCGCTTTCTCCGAGACTTTCCACCGTGGGCTTAATAAACCATTTATATGCGAAAATGCACGCTATCACGAAAATAATAACGACAATTAGGACCATGGCGTGCGTTTTGAATGGTTTCACATAGTCGTTGTATAGAACATTTACAATATTATCGGACATTTGTATATTTTATAAAAACATTTTATTATTCAAAATATAACGGCCTTTTTATATTTCCCGAGTGAACTCTGTCGGCGGTAGCCGAAGGAGTTTAGCATCGTGACGCGATCCGAAGAAGTTTCGTATACAATCTTTTATACGTGTAATATATCTATAACATGTCTAAAACTAGAAGTAATCGGAAAAAGAAACGCGCATACACGCGTAAACATTACCAGTCAAATGACGGAATGTTAACGAGTGTATGGGGTCCGAGCGCATGGCATTTCCTGCATACTCTGAGTTTTAATTATCCGGTAAATCCTAGTTGTGACGACAAACGTCATTATCGCGAATATGTCCTCAGTTTGCGACATGTATTGCCGTGTGGAAAATGCAGAAAAAACTTGTGTAAAAATTTCAACCGGCACCCGCTACTTTATAAACACATGCAGAATCGCACCACATTCTCAAAATATATTTACAAATTACACGAAGTTGTGAACGAAATGTTGGGTAAGAAATCGGGGTTGAGTTACGAAGACGTGAGAGACAGATATGAACATTTTCGTTCAAGGTGCAGAGTTTCGCAAAAGCAGCGAGACGTGCACGAAGAAAAAGGGTGCACCGAACCGGTGTATGGTGAAAAATCAAAATGTGTATTGCAAATCGTTCCCCAGACCACAAAATGCGATACATTTCAAATAGATGAAAAATGTAAAAATAAGTTGGTATAAATTTCGGCTAGCGTATACGTTTTCGTCCAAAACCAATGGAGAAATGCCTACTTTTTTATAACAAAGAATATATATAATGAATACGTCTTTAAATCCAACATCGGTTAATGATGCCGCATTAACATATAATTTAGAAGATTCTGTTTCAAAAACGGTCGAAACAGAGGAGCGCGCGACTACCGATGAATTGCCGGCAGCCGCTCCCGCAGTTGCGGCGTCGCCATCATCTATTCGACTGAAAAAGAAGAAGGTCCCATTTTGGACAGAGGATCCAAATATACTGGTGAAACCCGCATATATAACCGAATTTTTCCCAATCGAACCAATGTCGTTTAATCAAAAATTAAATGCGATTACGCGCACAGTCATTGTATTGACCCTTGTATCGTATATGTTTACGCAAAATACGCGCGTAGTGGGCGTGGCTGCAATGACTATAATCGCGGTGTTTTTTTTACACTACGCGAATGCGCGCGAGGCATACGCCGGATGCGAGCGTCGTATTGAGCAGGAGGGATTTCGCAACGATGAGCACACCAAGATAAATGAATTTGGTCGACGTGCGAAGCTGTATAATCATCACGGCCCATTTTTAGAGGTTCCTCGAGATTTCGAGGGAACGTTTGAAACGCCAACTCCGTCAAACCCGTTGTCGAACGTGTTGTTAACGGACTATGACTATAATCCGAATAAAAAACCGGCGCCACCGTCATTCACTGCTGCGGGAAGCGATATGATTACCGAGAAGACGAAACAGATGGTTCAGGATTTGAATCCGACACAGCCCGACCTTGTAAAAAAATTATACAATGATGTGAACACGAATTTGGAATTAGAACAATCCATGCGCCAATTTTATAGCACGTCGAATACGACCATTCCAAACGACCAGGCGAGTTTTGCCGAGTTTTGTTATGGAAATATGATATCCGGAAAAGAGGGAAATATGTTTGCCTCGGTTCGAGACAATCCGCGATACAATTTATACTAACTCTACGACAATGCTTCGCATATCTCCCGAGTGAGACTCAGTCGGCAATAGCCGAAGGAGTTTAGGCGGGATATTCACGTCATACAAACTCCTTCAAAAATATATATTAATTATATAACAGATGTCTACAACAAGTAACTACAAATTCAATAACGTGGATCGCATCGAGGACGATTCTACCACCTTAACTCAGCGAACTTTACAAAACGATAGATATTCGAATTACACTACGATGAATTATTTTAGCAATAATTCGAACGATGAGCCCATTCGATTCGCCACATCCCAGCCTGCGATTATTCCGGAGGGGGTGATGGGAAGTGGAGTCGGCGGTAACAATGTGGAGGGAGAATCGCTATTGTTATTAAAGACGGACCAAGAACGAGCTTTAGGTCGCCTGAACTTAATGGAACGCCAATTTTTAACCGTTCCTTATTTAGGAAGAGGTTCTGTAGACCCCGCATTAGAGTTGCGATTACTCGAGGGTGAGCCCATGGGTGAGAAAAAAAGCGTGTCTACTGTGACTGCCCAGAGTTTCATGGGATACACACTGCACCCATCAAGTAAGGAGATGGAGGAAAAGTCCGGTATTCATATTGAGGAAAGTGCGATGAAGGGCTGGGTTCGCGGTGGATCTGCGACTCGCGCGCCAGTGGATACTGAATTGGCCAAAAAGGGACGCCCATCCAATGGTGGGTTTTAAACTCCTTCGACCAGCGTCTTCGGAATTTTGAAAACGATATAAACGATACGTGTTTATATTGTTTATAACAAAAATGGAGTCACCCCCATATAATGTGAATGCTATATTGAAGCCGTATACAAATGATTCCGAATACCGCCAATGTATAAGACAGGTATTTACCATGTCTAATCTGGGCAGCGAGGATACCGAGATCGATGATATTTCGCGAGACGAAAACGACTATGATGGCGGCTCATCCATGCTGGCCATGGATTATATTTACGCAAAAACGCGAACCAATGTGTGTTTCCAAAGACTGTATGATGTCGCGGCATCAAAGATGCTTTCAATGGATCGATGCATTGGTTTAGCTGTATTATTCGCATACGACTATCTAGATTTGTTCCATATGTGTATTGTATCATTCCACAATTCACCCGAAGATTTCAACGAAATGAATGAACATTTTATTCGATTACATACCAAGATAATGTGAGGTATTTGGCTATTTGTTTTTATGTAGGCATAATATAAAATGGCTTCTACACGTAACAAAAATACACCGGGTGATTACAATGCAGAACAAAAATCGTTTCGTCAACAGGTTGCATATTGCACAAATAAAGAATATGCGATCGCAGCACCCACATATTTCGCAGGACACGGGTTAATTCAAGGACGATTGCCTGATACGGAATTATCGAATAATCCTAAAGATATCGAGTCATTTTTATTTGGGATTGGGTCGACAAATTTAGTTGCGCCCCAAGCACCAGTTACCCCCGAACTCAAGCGACTCCAAGAATTGTCCATTGTAGACCGCAGAGTTCCATTAATTATGCCCGACGATTTAGTCATTCGCGGCAATCAAAGACCTACATTCGGATGAGAACGTAAGCGTCGGCCGAAGGTTGGATGACCCCGCAAAAATGTCCACATTTTGTATAACATGTTTAAAGGGTATTTCGACGTTCAAAAAAACGGGGTATCGCCATTTCAAAACTTCTTATGTTATTTGGGAGGTTCGGCGATTCAAACAGTTGGCGACAACCCAGTAACTGCATATAGACAATTGGTTCAACAGTATGCGAAATCCGCAGCAGGAGAAATAGTTAGTCCCGAAATAGCAACAAACGAGGCCAAGGCGGTATTTAAGAAGGCTCCGGTAGCCGCATCACTCTCTGGCCTAACACCACGTATGGTGGGCGTATTAATAAAGCGCGTCCCAAAATTCGGCACTCTCCTCGGGTATACGGCGCTCACCGGTAATACCGGCGAGCCCGGGTTTGCGGATGCTACCGCCGCATCTATTTTATCGGCGCCATTTATTAATCCAATTCGCATGATTGAAAAACAACAGCGCTCTAATCTCAGGAAAACCGGCAAGGAGACACCTGTGATTGATATATTGAGGGAATCGCAACAAAAACAATTTCGTCCACTTTTTCGTGGAACTGTTCCGCTAATGGGACATTCATTCATAAGTGCGGTCTTGGGATTGGTTGGACAGCCTAAATTGCAAAAAAGCATACAGCAAGAATTGGGCACAAAATCAAGTCTAGGTAAATCTGCGACTAATTTGATAGCATCTGCGGTAGTTAGTCCGCTTTACGTAATTGCTACCAATCCACTATCTAGATTGGAGGTTATCATGCAAACGGCCTCCATTTCAGGAAAACGGATTGGCGTAGTAGAAGCCTGCAAAGAATTGGCCACCGACATGAGCAAGTTTGGATTGAGAGGTATTTTCAGAGGACAAGGTTTAGGAATTGCGAAGGCGATTGTATCACTTACGTTATTTCATGAAGGGCGAATTTTCTTGATGGATCGAATGAAGGTATACAACGGAACGCAATAAAAACATACTATATTATAAAATGAAATTCATAAGTTTCATTTTATCTACCTTAGCTGCGGTTACATCGGCCTATTACGGACCGACTGCTTATAATGGTGTAATACTGAGTGGTGCTGCGTATTGCGATGAAAGCCAATATATGCGAATGCAGCCCCTAAATGGATTTGTCGTAGACGCTATTTTATACGATTCCAAGACGGATTTACTCGGATTTACCGGGTTTTTACCGTCAGATAAAACAATATATCTATCGTTTCGCGGATCTTCTTCATTATTAAACTGGATTGACGACGCGGAGATTGCGAAAACGAACTATCAGACATTTCCTGAATGTGAGTGTAAAGTTCATTCGGGGTTTTACAAGGCAGCTTTAAACTTGCGCGATGCAGCATATAAATCGGTCACAGGGCTCATATCCAAACATCACACGATAAATGTTATAGTAACCGGCCACTCGTTAGGTGCAGCCGTCGCGCAACTTATTGGAATGGAATTATTATCGCTTGGTGTAAATACGCAATTGTATAATTACGGACAACCACGAATTGGAGATGCTAGATATGCCGCATTTGTAAACATGAAATTGAAAAGCATGTGGCGATTTACACACAATCGTGATCCTGTTCCCCATTTACCCCCGGAATCGTTTGGATACAAACACGCATGTGTGGAAATATTTGAGAATCACGATTCGAATGTGAAAGAATGTAGTAAAACAAATTGCGAAGATCCGTCGTGTGCAGATCAATATTCACTTTCTAAAAAAAATGCGAGTGATCATAGTATTTATTTGGGATATGCACTAGAATGTAGAGTTTAGAAGCGATCCTCGCTAACAAATATTCATTTTTTCTAAAAATGGTAAATATATCAATAAGTAAATAGCATAATAAATCATAATTGAATTTACCGCCCAACACCACATACTCCCTATAGTATTCTCGTTTTTATAATTTATAAAAGTTATCAGTAAGGTAACCAAACTAAATATAACAGCAAACCAATTTTTTTCATAAGCAAAACTAAATAAAAAGAAAAATAACCAAACGAACCAAGACTCGCGCGGAATATCAAAAAAATTCCATATTAAATGACCACCTTTACTAACTGTAGAATATACATGGTTAGTCGAAAATTTATATATCGAAAAAGGAATTATAAGTGATAAATAAGAATATATTAATAAATTACGAAGTTCTATATTTTTTAAAATCATAATACTTACGAGTGGCTGTACCAGCAGTAATAATGTTGCTATAATCGAAAATAGATTATTATAAAATTTATTGTTAATATTTCTCCAAATAAAAAATTCGATTAGTTGCATAAATATAAATGACGCAAAAAACAAATATACCCATTTATCATTTAGTTCTTGAATTTTATATTTTGTAAATGCATTGTTATAGATAATAAGTGCTAATATGAAACCACTGAATAAAAATGTATTTAATGAAACATTCTCATTCCAACACATCTTATACTATAGATATATACATTAAACTCCGCCGGCTTTCGCCGACTGAGTTTACTCTGAAAACTCCGATTCGCTTCGCTTCACCTACGTTTTCATCCATTGTATAGATTATGATAAAATTGATCCGATAAAAAATACTAATAATATATCAACACAAACGCATACGACTAACGTCTTCTGAATTACATATATCAATATCTCAATCAAAATGTCCTACGATGCACATTTTATCGAAAACGCCCTAGAATTTATTTATTCTCACAATTTGAAGGATAATATTATTGCGAATTATTTGCGCGGTCCGCCCGAAGATCGGGGGTTCATGTTTTACAACTGGGAAACCGACAATCTACTCTCCGACAACGACAAGGCCGCATTTGCAGTTATGCAATCTTATATATTGGATGGCGGCTATGATTCCGGTTCATCTTTCGGATGTATGCAACGCGCGATTCAAGCTCGTGTGATCGAATATTCGCAAACTCAGGCGAATACTGAAGACGAATATTTATTCAGTGAAGGAAAATAGGAATTTCGCGTGAACTTCGGAGACATACTTCGATTCGCACATATATTTCATCAAAAAATAATAAAAATGGCGTGTTTATTATTTTTTATAGTCATGTTATTTATAGTGAAAAATATCATAAAATTGAACGGTTCTTTTTACTAATAACCTATGCATCAAATAATATAAAATGAGCAATATCAGAGTAATATACGAGTCGTCGATTATGCAATGGTTACAGCTGGACGGAATGGTATTGTATCCATTCGTATTAATATCCACGTCAAAGGAAGAGACATTACCTTCCACATTAAAACATGAAGTTACACACGTTCACCAAATAGAACGAGAGGGCTTTTGCAGATTCTACTGCAATTATTGCATATATATGTGTAATGACTGTTATGAAAACAATAAATATGAGCAAGAGGCTTACTCAACCGAAAGTATTGCTCTTACCGATGCCGAACTAGAAATATTAAATCTACCACCAACTTTTCCAAAAACGGACAAGGCATTCCAAAAAAAACTAAGACATTCCAAAAAATTAAAACAATTGGTCGAAAATCCGTCTACGGAATTTCCTGAATTAACTCCGGAGACGTCCGAATGATTGTAGCAGGGGATCGCGGCGCTTCATCTGCGTTTTCACCCACTTCTGCGGCGCGTCTTTTAGTTCGCGTTTTCCTAATAGTCGGTAAAGCCGATTTTTTAGTCCGAGTTATCGGATTCTTTGGCCTCCCCCTTGTTTTTTTTATGGGTGCGGGATCAGTGTCTATCGTTGGGCTCGTTATAGTAGCATCGTCGGGGTTCAATCCTAAAGCCGCGAGTTTCTTCACTTCATCCATATCAAGCGCCGTTGTGATGGTTTGTTCTGGAGGTGGGTCCGATTTTATACCAAAAAATGATAATTTAGATTTTACTTTTACATTATTAATCAATTGGAAAAAACGCGAAAAATTGTTTGTGCGAATCGACTGAATGATATCAGTTAATGACTCAACCTTAAACTTTGTTTTATAGCCAGCACGTTTACAATAATTTGGTATTGACGGCATAATGGCCAATGAAAATAACCGACAATTAATACCAAAAATGTATTCAATCCAAGACGAACAATTGTATCCAAAACAAACCTGTGTAAAATTATTTGATATACGCATATATCGCGCTGTATCCACATATAAATGGTTTTCTCCAAACGTAACTCCTATTGTGCGCTTTGCCGGACCCGTGGTATATGGTAGATATAAATCAACCGCAGTTTTTAATGTAGATTTATCGAAAAAACTCTCTATTTTTGAAAGCATATCATTCGTTACTAATAAAATATCTATGATAAAGTAATTCCAGCGAGGATTAATAGTTTCAGGTGAAACTAAAACGGCCTGAACAGGTCTAACTGTTTTATCTCTTGGATTATCTAATACTTTTTCATTTGTCCAACCGAACGGATATAAATGTCCATTATAAACGATTGCTGCCGAAACGTGATATAATAATTTGTTACTAGGAGTAAATGTACCATACACGATACAATATGGAGTCTGTTTATTTAATTGTTTTGTGTTCTCGTATATATGCGATCTAAATTCTGACGGTAGTTTTAGTGTGGATTGTGAATTCAATATATTAATCGTCTCGCCTTCTTTAATAAAATTAGGATTTATATAAGATGTATCTTTGGGCTGAATACTCGCCTCAACACCTGGATTACGAATCGATGTATACAATTCTGATTTTATTATATTGCATTTGTTGGGTGAGAGTATTTCTAAATCAGATGATATTGATGGTTCACGTAGAGTAATCGCGTGAAGTGGATTGAACCGTTTTTTTTCTTTGTCGGAAATAACACCATCCGATGTAGGATTCAAACATACATTATCATTTATGTCGGAAATATTAAAATTGTAAATGGAACTATACACCATTCCATTTACAGTCTCCTCGCTTAATATATCATTTAGTTCGGTTTGTCTGATTGCCGCTATTAAATTAAAAAAACTCTTATTACTAAGTTGTTGCGAAACCGACATATACTATACAGTAAGAAATTTCAAAATAAAAAAGAAACTCTTTTTATTTTGTTTTTATAATAATGAGTGAAATCCGAATATGCGGGTTGCAGGATTTTAAGATCTTTCCCAAATCTCGTCAACTAGACCATATTTGATACATTTTTCTGCCTCCCACCATAAGTCGTGCTTCAACACTTCGCTCAAATGTTTCTTTGGAATATCGGCATGTTCCTTGTAAATCTCCAATATTTTTTTCATCAACAATTTATTATTTTCGTGTTCATCCTCCAATTCGCACATTTTCCCCCAGGAACCTGCAGATAGTTGATGAATCAACATATGCGCATTTGGGCGAATGTAACGCTTTTCTCCTACAACGCTCATTAACGTTCCTGCCGATGCAGACGCACCTTCAATAATCGTATGAACAGGCACCTTACACCCCTTAATTACGTCAATGGCCGTGAGTGCGTCGAATACAGATCCGCCGTATGAACTGATATGCAAATAAATTGGAATGGGATCTGTGCATAGCTTGTGCGCCATCACAATATTTTCGATTTCCGCTTTTCGAATTTGGGCAGTCATTTCGAATACGGCTCCGCGATCCACCTCTGAATGGAAATAAATGTGGTTTCCGTCCTTTGTAATCCGGCGATTTTCATTCTCAAGACCGCCTTCTTCGTCGTCATCGTCATCCTCCTCGTGATTCTTGAGAATCAACTTAAGGGCCTTCTTGTCCAAACGAGTGTTCATTTTACGTGACTTTAATTGATACATCCTATACTGTGTTTAAGTTGCGGTTTATTATCTTACCGAAGCAAAATCAATTTTATAGAGTTATCAATTAAACGATACCACGATTTTTACGTTCTCCTTTTTAATGCATTTGCACGCAGAAATGGACAATTCTTCTCGCTTCTTGCGAGTCTTTCCGTTATCGTTAACAATCATTAATTCGACCGACTCATTGCTGTCTAGAGTGCCGTTCTTTTTCTTGGAAATGCTATTTCTCTCGTTCATATCCTTCTCAATATCATCGTAATTGTTCGTTATATAATCAA
>Ga0209246_10000254_pt1 | contig 24105 bp, 5 predicted proteins | sample LauGreSpBDMM15SN_2_FD_187560 | JGI IMG/M metagenome (GOLD analysis project Ga0209246, IMG submission 187560) | Freshwater lake microbial communities from Lake Michigan, USA - Sp13.BD.MM15.SN (SPAdes) (version 2) | ecosystem: Environmental > Aquatic > Freshwater > Lake | place: Lake Michigan, USA...
AACTAAAGAGTTCTATGTAGAATATTTAAGTAATAATACATTGTTCAGAACACAAGTATATCTTAATGATCCTGAATATTTCTGTAATAAATCTTGGACAATATCATTTAATTTTAATACTAAGACATGGGTAAGCTTTCATAGTTATATTCCTAATTGGTATATTGGAGAGAATAACTTTTTCTATTCTGGTATCAATGGATGTTGTACAGATATTGAAGGTGATTTTACAATGCTTATTGGTGAGAACACAGGTAAGTTTGATACAAGTGCATCAACCACTACAAAAACTCCTATGACAACAACTAGTACTACCACAATTGGTATAGACTGTACATTAGAAGGTGTAGGTATATTTACAGATTGTATATTGGATGGAACAGGATTAATTACTGTACCTCCTACAACTACTACTACTATTTGTCAAAGACCATTTACATTTAACTCATATACATTTGTATCAGGATATCAAATTGGTACAGATCCTATTGTAGATTCAACATTAAGTATAACAGATGCATGTGCAGCAATATCTATATACAATGATGTATTATTAGACTTTGTTCCAACACTTATCACTGCAAATGGAAATAGTCTTGAATTAGGTCAAATTATGTATGATAATATATATAGTACAAGTTGTGATTTAGTTCCTGATGGTTGGTATTATACAGATGAAAGTGCTTATAATAATATTGCTTATTACATTTTAGATGGAGTGATAATTGAAATAGGAAGTTGTGATTGTGGAACTACAAGTAGCACTACTACTATTGTATCAATCATTGAAGAATGTTGTGGAATTTTATTTAGTTCAGGAGATTACATTTATTCAAATAATATAGGAATTAGCGATATGACATTATTATCAGTTCCAGGCTACACTGCCTCACTTGGTATAGCTATGACATCAACTAAGTTGTGGTCTATCAATACAGATATCATAGAGTGGGATATTACATTAAGTCCATTCAGTGCATTCTATAATAGAACAATAACTCTACCTGTAGGATTTACTACTTCATCTGGAATTGTTGCTTTAAACACTACAACATTAATTGCTATAAATGATACACCGTCTTTACAGGAAGTTGTAGAATTAGACATCACTACATTAACTGCATCTTCTACTACTATCTTTACATTACAATTAGATAGAGCTGCTTATGGTAATTTATTATATACTACAGGAGGAAAACTTCTTGTAATAAATCAAGACTCAATATCTTCAGATTATTATATAACACAATATGATTATCTTACATCTACAATTGAATTAGATTTAAACATTGGTTCAATTAATGCTACATCAATTTATGAATGTGATTGTAACATATCTTTTACAGATGCATTAGGAGATTCATATACAGTGAATAGAATAAGTCCTTATAATTTAATTGCTATAACTAATTTAGGAATAATTACTAATTCTGCAACACAAATTGGAAGTTGTGTACCAAGTTCTATTACTGATAATGATAATATAACTACCACCACTACTACAACCACTATTTAATATTATGGCAAAGACAAAAGTTATAACAATAAAATTAACAAAGGCTGGACCTAATGCTGGTCCATTTACTATCACCACTGAGTATGGAGATGTTATTGCTGTAGATGTATCTAAGAAAACTCTGATACGTGGTATAAGTTATATAGTGAATAACAATGTTAAATTGTTAACTTTAACATCTACAGGAAAATGTAATACAATAAGAACATTTTCTTTAGAAACATTTAGTCAAACCCAATTTGTAGACTCAACATTTACACAATCTGTAACAGCTTGTCTGTGGAGACATTTAACTAACATAAGATTATATAATTATTTCTATGGGAACATAGAACCATATGTAATTGAATATCCTTTTGCATATCAATTCCAAGATGAGATTCTTCAGAATGTAAAAGATTATACAAAAGCATATGAATATCTTCCTATATTAGATGGTGTATTTAATTACAACACGAGAATAGAAACAAATGATAAATGGTTTAATAAAGCTGTTCTATATAATGGACAACAGAGTTCAGGGATATTAGAACTTGTAGCTAAACCTCTTCACAACATGCAAGCGTATATGCAATACCCTATTCTTAATACTGAAAGTAAAACTATCACTTACACTAAGAGTGATAACTTCTATCAGTACAATACATTCTGGGCTGCAGAGATAAGTTCTCAAATTCCTTTATTTAGAAATTCTTGTGAAAGTCTTTCTATAGATAAGGTGGTGAATCAAGCTAATATGGATTATGGTCCTAGAAGCTTCAAGAAAGCTACGCTAAGAGCAAAAGAATTAAAAGTGAGACATATATTGGATAACTCTGCAACAACGCATCTAGTAAGCCAATTCATATTAACTCCTGCACAAATATCTTATAAGTAATGGCTAGTAAAGTAAAATGCACATGTGGATGGTCATGGAACAAATCTGATTCTAGTAAGAAAGATATGTACATATGTCATGAGTGTGGAAGAGATAATTCTAACAACATGAAGAATGGTGGTTGGTTAGATAATTATAATGATTCAGAAACTTCTGCTCCAGAAGGTTTTGAAGGAGAAGGATACAGCAATGTAGGTAGAAACTATTCTCCTGCATGGGGAGGACAGTTTCAGAATGGTGGTAAAGCTCCCTTATATGTAGAATCAAAAAATGATCCTAGATATAAAGCTTATAAAGATAGTTTGACATTAAATAAATTAGGAGATGAATGGTTTAATAATGAGAATAGAAAAAAAGAAAATGCTCCTTTATTATCTCAAGAAAGAGTAAACAATGCTCTTAAAAATAAACCAATTGGAAAGAAAAAAATATTTAATGATTCTAGTAATATAGAAAAACATGAAGTACAAACTATAAATGGAAAAAAAGTATCAGACAAAGTTGTAGATACTAAAAAAAATAAATCTTTTCATTATAAAAATCTTTATGCTGCACCACAACAAGAAGTAGTATTATTACAAAGACCAAAATTAGAAGCAATACAAAACAATTTACAACCAGAAGGATTAGTACATGGTGATTTAGATATAGAAACAGAACTTCCACAAATAAGACAACAAGTAAGACAACCAAAGTATTATGATGTAGAAGATTATACACATGGTTCAACAAATTATAACGGTAGACAAACTAATTATAGAACATCTGACCTATCTTCTTTAGAAGAACAAAGTCCTAATAATACAAGAAAGATAACTCCACACTATCAAATGGGTGGATCTGTTTATCCAGTTAATTATGTTCCTCAAGCAGCAATGGGTGGTTCTATTCCAGGAGCTGTAGGTTTCTCATATGCACGTACACAAGGAGCTGCTCCTAGTAATGGGAAGTATGCAAAGAAAACAATGGCTAGTGCACAGAATGGTAAAGAGATGCAATACTATCAGAATGGATTAGATTATCAACCTAAGACTATTAGTAGAGATGGTTCTTGGTTATCTAAATATGATGTAGCGCAAACTGGTGCAAAGAAATTTAAATTAAAAGATGAAAGAGATTTAGCATACAAACCTGCTGAGTCTACTAATATTAAAAAGAAGAACTTTGATTTAGAACAAGACAAAGAAAGAAAAAATTATATAAGTCAATTAGCTGATCAGCAGAAAGAAACATCAAGAAGAAAAAAGCTAACACAAGATCAAAGAGAGAGAGAAGATTATAATGCTCGTAATGAAGAACGTGGTAGTATTCAAGCACATGTTCCAGAAAGCACATGGGATAGATCAAAAGCAATTGCTTCTAATCCTTTAACTGCATTTGGATATGCTGCTAGGAATGAAAGTCTTCCTGCACGCTTTCAACATGGAGAAAGAAATGCTCTTGATACACCTATTGATTTTATAAACCCATTACAAGGAGTTGCAGCTCTTTCTGAAATTCCTGGAGAATTAGGAAGAGGAGAATTTTTAAATGCAGGACTTAGTGCTCTTGATGCTATCGATCTTGGTGTGTATGCTAAAGGAGCAGGCAAAGCTTTAGGAACAAAATCAGGTTTATTATCTAATGCATATAAATTAAATCCTTATGCAGAAAGATTAAATGATGCAAACAAATCATATAGAGTTGCAGGAATGAGTGCTCTTGAAGATTTTCAAAATACAGGAGTATTAAGAAGTCAAAGAATCTTACCTGAAAATGCAACTTTTTTAGATAGAGTAGCAGCAAGACCTACATCATTTCCATCATTTCAAAAAGGATATGCAGATTTAGATTATTTACCAAAAGAAGGAGGAGCAATTTTTGAAACAGCACTCCCTACATTTAAAAGAGGACAAATAAATCCTGTAACAGGAGTTCCTATAGGTGGAAGACATTATGCACATAGAGTTATAGATCCTAAAACTGGTAATGCGTTACGTGAAATTCCTGCATCTGACATAAGAGCGTTTGGAGATAAACCACATTGGTTACAAGGATATAAAGAAATTCCTAAACAAGAAGATGGTGGAATCATTAAAGATGATAGAGGACAATGGGATCATCCAGGAGAGATAACAGAAATCAATTCTAATGACATTACAATGGAAGGAGTTCCTTATGATGTTCTTGGTGTATCAGATACAGGAGATGTAAAAATGATGAAGCCAGGAAAGAACTATAAGTTTAAAGGAAAGAAGGTAACTGAATATCCTATGGCTAAGAATGGAATGAGACAAGAACAGAAAGGTTTGCAGAATCTAGATAATCTAACTAACTTTACCAATTACAATAAACCAACTGTCGGTGGATGGTTAAACAAATATAATTAATATGAAAGCAGAGATTTTAAAAATAGCAAAAGTAAAAGATGAGAAAAGCTTTTACAAAAAATATCCATCAGAAGAAGCATTCATGAAGGTGCATGGTAAAGAGTTTAAGAAAGCTCAGGTAGGTGCATCTTTAAATAATGCAGGAAACATTAATTCATTTAATCCAATAAACCTACAAGAGTATATTGATGATAGCGATAAGTTAATTACAGGATCAACAGATGCTGAAAGACAAGCTATGCAATTAGCACAACAACAAAATGCTCCTCAACAAAGTGAAGCAAGTGGTAGTGGAGGAGGTGGACTTAGTTCCATGATGAGTATGTTAGGTGGTGGTGGTGAAGGTGGAGGAGAAATGAGCGGAATGCTTTCTTCTTTAGGAGGTGCTAGATATGGAACTAATATTCCTAGAGCACAATATGGTGGTAATTATCCTCCTCCAATAGATTCAAGTTTTCAAGGATCTCCTGGATATCAACAAGGATATAATTCTATAGGACAAAATAATAGATTCCCAAAACCACAAGTTAATGCTGAATTTGAAACACCTTATATAGAAGGACAGCCTTATCAAGGAATGTCAGCAAGAGATAATGCTATTCAAGGAAATCAAATGATTGGTTCACCAGATACATTTGTTGGAAAAGAACCAGGAGGTGGTGGAGGATTCATGGATAATATTGCTAAACAAGCAGGACCTATTGGAGAATTATATGGTGGATATCAAGCATTGAGAGGAGAGAGAAGAGCTAGAAAAGCAGCTGAACAAAACTTAGCTATAAGTAATGTAACAAGACAAGCATCTGAAACAGAAGATGTAGATAAAAATACACAAAGAAAATACATGCGTCCAGAAGATAATATAAATTCTGGTTCTGCATTCTTTCCTGTATATGGTGTTGGAACAAATGTTCTTGCTAGAAATGGTGTTAGATTACAAGATGGTGGAGGTATAGGTGGTAATCCAACAGAGATACAAAATACATATAGTAATGGATATGACATATACACAGATGGTGGATATGAACCATTAACTAATCCAAATCAAGTTAAGTCTTTTTATCATGGTGGTAGATTACATAACATGCAAGATGGTGGTGGAATGTCTCCAGATATGTATGGACAAATTGGAAGTACAGCTACAGGATTAGGACAATCAGCAATGGGTGGTCAAAATGCTGGTGGTCAAATAGGAGGAACAATTGGAAAAACTGCAGGAACAGCAATTGGTGGTCCTGTTGGAGGAATGGTTGGAGAATTTGCTGGAGGTATGATAGGTAATGCCTTAGATACCAATGCTAAAAAAATGAAGAAGGCTCAAGAAGCTACACAACGTAATATCATGGCAATGTCATTAGGAAGTGCTGCAAAAGGATTACAAGGACAGAATCAATCATATATGAAAGATGGTGGATATATGAATCCTGAATATAACCCACAAGTGATTACAATGTTTGGAGATCATGATTCTCAAGACTTTGCTGATTATGCACATAAAGATCAATACAGAGCTGGTGGACATTTAAAATCATACACTCCTCCAAGTGAAAGAGCTATGGAAACTTATGAAAATGGTGGAGGAATTAAATCATATGGATTAGGTGGAGAGTTACAAACACATTGGGGTGGAGGAGCTGAAACTATGTCATACAATCCTTACCTACCTGGTACAGGAGAAACAATTATGTTTAGAGGTAAGAGTCATGAAGAGAGATCTCCTAATGGAGAAACAGGTATTGGTGTAACTTATGGTGGTAATCCAGTAGAAGTTGAAAGAGGAGAACCTATGGTTGAATTAGAAGAAGGTGGTACAGTGGATCCTCAAACAGGAGAAGTACAAAAGTCTGGTGTAGTATTTGGTAACTTAAAAATACCTAATCAATATATAGATATGTTAGGAGATAAATCTGCTAAGGGTAAGAAGTTTAAAAACTATGTAGCTGATCTTTCTAAAACAGAAGCTAAACAAAATAAACTTATAGAGAAATCAACTAATGAGTTAAATGGGTTTACACCATTAACATCATTTGATAAACTTAAAATGACAGCATTACAAGCTAACATACAAGGAGCTAATATGAAACTTAAAGATATAGCTGATAAAAAGATAAACGCAGCTTCTCTTCAAAATGCTATCAATGATACAGCAGAAGAAAATGGTTTAGTTGCAGATGATCTTGCAAGAGGTAAAGTAAAAATAGATAAAGAAGCTGAAGCTATGCAAACAAGAGAAGCACGATGGGGTGATGCTATTAGAAAAGCTGCAGAAGGAGCAGAAATAGATCCTATTAAAATTAAAAAAGCACAAAGAGCTGCATATTTAGCTAAAGGATATAAACAAGATCCAAAAAATCCTAATAGATTATATTTACCTGGAACATCAAAAGAAGTGGTTACAAAGATTCCTGGTAGTGAAGCTGAGATTAGAAAAGGAACTGCTCGTATCAAAGATACTTATAAAGGACCTAAAATGAGTAATGAAGATTGGAAAAAATTCCTTGCTTCAGAAAAAGGAAAAAAATACAAAGAAAAATTTATTACTGGAACTAAAGATGAAGTAATTAAAGCTGCTGTAGCTCCTTCTGAGAAAAAAGAAATGGAAACTACTCCTGGAGATGAAGTTCTTGTAGAAGGAGAAGTTACTCCTATGACAGAAGCAAAAAATAAATATCCTTGGTGGATGGGGTATGCTAATCAAGCAATGAAATATTTAAGACCTTCTGATCAAGAAGAATTAGATGCTGCTCAACTTTATCCAGAGATGTATGCTCTTGCTACTAATCAATTAGAACCAGTTCCTGCACAAGGCTATCAACCTGATCTTAATATTCCGTATGATATATCATTCCAAGATCAATTAAATGCTAACCAAGCAGATTATAGATCTACACAAAGAATGGTAGGATATAATCCAGCTGCTCAAGCACAATTGAATGCTCAGAAATATCAAGCTAACCAAGGAGTGTTAGGAGAACAGTTCAGAGCTAATCAAGCTATGAAAGATAGAGTGTATGGAGAGAATAGAAACATTCTAAATGATGCTAAACTTAAAAACCTTGAAATATTTGATAGACAGTATGGAAGACAAGCAGAAGCTTTATCTAATACAAAAGCTACAACACAAGCTGCTCTTAATTCTATCTCTGATAAATATGCTAAGAACAAACTTGAAAACAAAACATTAGGTATATATGAAAATATGTACAACTATAGATTTGGTAAAGATAGTAAAGCTGATAACTGGAACCCTCTTCAATTTTTTGATACAGAAGTAGGTGGAGCTAAAGCAAAAAGCAATCAAGATATAGCAGGACTTGAAGCTACACGTTGGGATAAAAATGGTACACCAATTGCTTGGAAAAAAGCTACAGATAAATCAGATGATTCATCAGATGATGCATTAGAAGCAATAGGAGAAAAAAGTAAAAATGGATCTTCTATTAAAAAGAATAACAAGAATAGCTCTGTCGTAAGAGCATACAAAAATTTATAACTAATTTAATTATAAAGAATTAACAAAACTTATTATACAATATTGTATAATCTAATAATTCATATTATATTTGCTTAACTAATACACTATGGCTTCATATACAGACAAAATCCCAACCTTTAATCCTTACGTACAACAACTTCCTGTAGAAGCTATGTTGAAGGTTGGTATGTACAAACAACAGAAGTACGAAGAAGGAGTACAAAGAATACAAACAAATATAGATAATGTTGCAGGACTTGATATTGGTAGAGATGTAGATAAAAATTACTTACAATCTAAACTTAATGCATTAGGCAATAATCTAAAAACTGTAGCTGCTGGAGATTTCTCAGATTTCTCTTTAGTTAATTCTGTTAACGGAATGACTAAACAGATAGTTAAAGATGAATATGTACAAGCAGCAGTATCTTCAACTGCTAGAGATAGAAAACAAATGTCTTTAATTGAAGAGGCTAAAAAAAAGGGAACTCTAACTCCTCATTCAGAATACAATTATCAATTACAACGTAATAAATATTATAATAATAATAATTTAAAAGAAGAAGATGGAAAAGCTATAAACTTTTCAGGTAATTATAATCCATCTTGGGATATAGATAAACATATGTTAGAGGCTATTAAAGCTGTTGGAGATAGTAATTGGTCAGCTGATAACGTATTTAAGTTAGATGGTAATGGGCAACCTATGCATCATGAAGATGGTTCTCCTGTATATTCTGAATTTGCTATAAGAGAAAAAAGAGCTGGTAAATTTAATGAAAATATATCTGCTGCAATTGATTCTGTTTTATCAAGACCTGAAGCTAAACAAGAATTAGGTATGCAAGGTGTTTATAATTATAGAGGATATGAAGATATTAATTCTTTTGTTTCTCAATATCAAGCTGAAAAAGATAAAGGTATAGCTATAGGTGAAAGTAGAAAGTTAGAATTAATGTCTAAAATTAATACAGAAAATGATCCTTTAGTAAAAAAACAATATCAAGCACAACTAAATAAAATAGAAGCAGATGTTTTATCATTATCTACTATGGAAGATGCTAGAATTGTAGAAGCACAAGGTTATGGTAATAATATTGATAACTATAAAGCTGCTTTACAAACACAAAGAAAGAGAAATGACTACATGAAAATGGGTGTCACTGAAACTTATAGTAAAGAATATATTGAAAGTATACCATATAAAGTTGCTCAAGAAAAAATAAAAGCAGAAAGAGATTGGTTTATGGACAATGATGCTTCAAGAAGAGGTTGGGCAGCTTTAACTTTACAAGAAAAAAGAGATAAGCTAAGTGCTGAAAAATGGGAGTATGTTAAAACACATCCTCCAGGAGAATCAGTTCCTACACCTCCAACAGAAGGGCCTGTAGAGTTTGGCGATCTTTATGGTAAAACAATGCAAGAAGCTGTAGATGCTGAAAATGTAATGAGCACTGAAAAAAATGATTTTGTATTTAAATATATAAAATCTATAAATTTTGCTAATGGTAAAAATCTTACAGATGATGAAATTAGAAAATCTATAACTGATTATGTAAAGAATGATTCAACTTTCATTGACAGATTTTATGATAAGGGTAAACAAGATGTTATAGCACATCCTCAAAATCAATATTTTACAGACTTAGTAACAACTATTCCTAGATTAAATGATGCAGAAACTAATTTAAATTATCAAAGTAATAAAATAAAAAGTTTAAATAATGATCCAAGAGTAATTGCTGCAGGAGGAAAAGAAATTGATGCAGCAGCGATAGCAAGAGAATTTAAACCTTTTGAAATTGAATATACACCTATTAGTAATTGGGATGCATTAAGTACTTCTGGTGGAAGAAAAGTTAAAAAAATAGTTACTGCTCAAGATGCTTTAGACATAGGAATAATAGCAGCTAATGAGGGTGGTATTAAAGGAATGTGGAAAACTGTGTTTTCTTCTGATGCAGAAAAAAATATTTATAATAAAGCTAAACAAAGAATAGAAACTAAATTTGATTTACCTTCTGATGAGCTTTTGAATGTATTACGTCCTGTAGGATCTTTTAGACAAATGGCTGGAGTTCCAATTAATTATGGTGTAAATTCTTCATTATCAAAAGTAATAGATCTTGTAAAGAGCCAAAAATTTAGTAATGTATTACAGGCTAAAGAAGAAGTGTTACAAGAAAAAAGTAAAGGTAATCTACCTTTAGTGTATACAGTATATTCAAAAGATGCTAAAGGTCCTGAAATTACTTCTGTAGATAATAGAATAGATGCTGTATTAAGCACATTTAAAGAAGGAGATATTAATGTTGCAGATTTTAAAAATTTAAAGAAAAATAATACAGAGTATACAACATTTGTTAAAGTGGATAGAGATAACAATAATAAAATATCACTTGCTTTGTATAATGGAAATTCTTTAGTTAAAGATATGGAAATTACCAAAAAACAAATGGATTACATTAAAGGTAATGTTACAACACTTCCATCAGCAGTGTCTCTTGTGCAACAACAATTAGATTGGAGTGGTGAAAAAGGTACAACAAATGCTGCAGGAGCTGATCCTAATTCACCAACTGCATATAAAGATGCACATTATAAATCAGATTATTTTTTTAGAAAATATAATAGAACTGATGTATTAGGTGCAGATGTTAAGAAAAATGGAATGGGACAACCTAATGTATATTTTTATGTAAAAGATCAAAATGGTAATGTGAATGGAATTCCTTATAAATTAAATCAAGGAGATATTTTTCCTCATTCATTTACCAGTGCAGATGAAGCTGAAAATTGGATTAATAATATTGTTACACGTTCAGGAGATATTGATAATATTATCAATAATAGTAAACCAAAAAAATAAATAGTATATAATGGAAGATGAAAACTTATTAACAGGTCCAAATACATTAGACGATAATAGAATCAGTACACCTACATCAGCTAATAGTGAGGGATATGCTAATTTTCAAAAGTGGGCAAGTAGTCTTGGTAATCAAGGTATATCTACTAATGATGTTAACTTAGGTTTACCAAATTTTCAAAATGGTCAAGGTAATGATCTAGGGGATAGTTTAGCACAAAGAACATTAGCTGCACAAGGTAAAACTGAAGACACTTCTGATTTTTCTTATGATACAAAAGATATATCAAAAAGATATGCTAAAAATTATTTAGGAATAGATAATGAAAGTTTATATGCAGAAGATCAAACTACTTCTGAAAAAGCATACAATGGTGTAGTTAAAATGTCTGGTATAGCTACCACTACATTTATTAATGGTACTGCAGGACTTGTGTATGGTATATTAAAATCTGCTGAAACTGGTAAATTTGAATCTTTATATAATAATGATTTAACAAATTCTCTAAATCAAGTTACAACTGGTATGGAGGATTCATATGCACATTATAAAACTGAAAGAGAAAGAAATGGTGATTGGTGGGAACCTTCTAATTTATTTACAGCAAACTTTTTATTTGATAACATCATTAAAAATTTAGGATATTCATTAGGTGCTGCTGGAGCAGGATTTGCTTGGGGAGCAGCATTTAAAGCAATTGGACTTACAGGAAAATTAATGGGTACAGGTTCTAAAATGGCTACATCAGCAGATGCTGCTATTAGTGAAGCTACAGCATTACCTCAAGTAGAAAGATTATCATCAATTAATTCTAAATTAAATAATTTATGGGCTGGTGCTAGATCTGATATTGGTAAGGGATTAATGAAAACTGACCAAGCTATTGTTGCTACTTTTGGTACATTTGGTGAAGCTGGGATGGAAGCATTGAATAACTCACAAGAATTTAGAAAAAATTTAATTGATGAATTTAAACAAAGAAATGGATATGATCCAGAAGGAGTTGATTTAGATAGAATTAATAGTGAATCTGAAAGTGTAGGTAGATGGAGTTTTTGGGCAAATACTGCATTATTAACAGCAACTAATTATATACAACTACCAAAGATATATTCTTCTTCATTTAAAGCTGAAAAAGATATATTAAATAATATTGCATTACAAGGAGAGAAATATGCTTCTACACTTCCTGAAAAAGGATTTGGAAAGTTAATGCATAAAGCTAAAAATATAGCTGGATTATTTGTTAATAAAGAAGAAGGATTTGAGGAAGGTGCACAATTTGCAATTCAAACAGGTACACAAAACTATTTTAATAATAAATATAAAGGGAAAGAAGCTTCTGTATTAGATGATGGAATACTATATGGTATTAAAGAAGCTTTAACTACAGGAGAAGGTACACTTAATATCTTCACTGGATCTTTTTCTGGTGCATTACAATCTTCTGGATTTGTAGGAGTTAAAAACTATAAACCTGTTATTGGTAAAACTGGTAAGATAGGTGAGAGAGGATTAACTGGTTATGGAGGAACTGCAGCTGTAGAAAGAGATGAAGCTATAACTGCTTTAAATAAATCTATGATTAAGGATAAGATGAGAGAAGCTTATTCAAGTGTAAAAGCTGCTGAAGTTATTCAAGCAGATAGAGATGCTGCTATTAGACAAGGAGATGTACTTGAATCAAAAGATCTTGAGTTTGATTATGCTCATAATTTTATTGCAACACGTTTAAAATATAATGCAAAGAGTGCTATTGATAGTGAGATAGCTGATCTTAAAGAACAAGCAATAACAAACTTTGAAAAATTACAACAACAAGGAAGTGCTGCAAAAACAGATACACAAGCAAGTTTTATTGCTAGACTTTCTAATTTACAAGAACACGCTGATAGTGCAGCAAAAATGCAAGAAGCTACAAGTATAAAATATAAAGGACTTGTAGATAAAAAATCTGGTAAGAGATTATATTCAGATGCTGTAATAGATAAACTTGTATATGCAGGATCAAAAGTATTAGACTATGATAATCGTATCCCACAACTTAATGCTCCTTTAGCTGCAGCTGGAATAGTTACATTAGATATATTAAATGATATTCTTGTTACTGGTACACCTAAAGAAGAAGCTGTAGCAAAAGCTATTGCTGATATTAAATCATTAGATACAACTAATGAAGATGAGCTTATAACTAATCTAAGAGATCTTATAGAAGTTTCCTTACGTAGAAAAAACTATATAAGTGAATATAAAGATATCATTGCTAAACCTGAAAATCATCAAGAAGTAATTGAAGTACCTAAAACTGAAAAAACAGGTGTAGAAACTATTACTATCAAAACTAAAAATGGTGATAGAGATATTACTATTGGTGAAGAATATTTCTTAGGAAAGATTACAGAATATGATAAAAAAGGAAATCCTGTTTATCGTGCTCCTAGAGTTAAAATCTTAGGAAAGAATGAAGATGGTACAATACAACTTCAAGATGTTAAGACTGGTGAGGTAACAAATGTAAAACCTGAAAAATTAGAAGATTATAAACTTGGTAGAGTGGCTGATGCTACTAAGAAAGATTTATGGTTAAATGAAAATGCAAATAAAATATTTGTACATAGAGGATTAAAAGATAATGAAGGAAACTATAGAACTGGACAAATAGAAAATCATCCTCAAGAGGGAATGATGTATTTTGTATATACAAATGAGAAAGGTAAAGAAGTTAAGATTCCTGTAAAGAATGAAATGTTTGTAGCTAAACCAGGATCTAAATATAAAAGAGGACTGATTGCTCCACAAACTAAACTCGTTGCTACACAACAACAAACATTAGAACAAATCTTTGGAGAGAAAGAAGAAGTTACACCTGAACAAGTTACTGCTAGAAATGCATTCTTATCTTCATTATATGAAAAAGGAATTGGACGTATAAATAGAATCAATGAGAAATTAGAGAATAACAAAACTACTCTTGATAATTTAGCAGTTCAATTAGAAGAAAAGAAAAAAGAGTTAACTACAACTAAGAAAGGTACTCTTCGTAAATCAGGATTTGCTCCTATCAATAAAACTATATCTGAACTATTAGAACTACGTGATAATATAGAAGATGAAAATAATAATCTTAGTAATGAAAAAGCTGAGTTAGAATATGTTGTTCCTTTGATTAAAGACATGGTAGCTGAGCTATCTGAGTTCAAAGATGATAATAGTTCTATGATTGCTAAAATGAATTCTGATATAGAGTTATTAGAAGATTTAATAAACATTACAGGAGATGCTATAGCTAAGAATGAAGGTTTATTAAAAGCTATTGATAAATTATTCTCAGATGCAATGGATACATTTAATGATTATATTAAATTAATCCAAGATGAAAATCCAGATTTACCAACTTTATACTTTGATGAATATAGAAACTCTTTAGAAAAATACTATGGAGAAGAAGGCGCTGCACAAATCATCATGGATAAGAGAGGTTTTACTGAAAGAATATTAAAACTTGAATCAGCCATAAATTCATTTGGTGATGAATTAAATATTCCTAAACTTAACACAAGTGCAGATAAACTTGTAGAAGATATTAGAGAACTTAATGAAGGAATTGATAGTTTAATAAATGAGCAAATTGCAAGAAGAAAGATTCTTGAAAAGTTTGAAAGATATGTAGATGAGTTAAATCAAGTTCAAGAGGAAGAAGAGAAGATTTCTTCTAATTCTAAATTGATAACTGCTGCTTTAAAAACAGCTGATAAAACTACTGTACAGACTCGTGAGAGCAATCCTGACTATGAGCCTGATTCAAGAAAACCTACAAGTGTAATTCCAAGAGCAACTATAGGTATTGATAGAGGTAAACCTCATCAAGATAGAGCTAAGAAATTTGGTGCTAACTTAGAATCATTTCCTAATAGGAAAGATGTACGTGGTGTATATGTAACTGCTAGTAATGAATCAGAACTTGTACCAGGATTAACTGATCAATTAAGAATAGATGAGAGAGGTGCAATTGATGAAAGTATAGCTAAAGATCAAATTGTAGCTATGGTTATGGTTAACACTAAAGGAGAACTTCTTGGAGAAGATGGTGAAGTGTTAACAGAAGAACAATTAGCTGATGCTAAAAATCATGCTGTGTATCAAGTATTTCCTGATTCTAAATTTCAATGGGGAGAAGAATATGATAATGCTAGTATGTTTAGAAAAGACACTTCTGAAGAAGTAAAAAAAGCTATTACTAAGAAATATACTAAATGGAAAAATGAGCTGTTAGAATCCACTATAATAGGTGAACAACATCAAGTAGCTGCATCATTTGGTATACCTGAACTTGTTGTTGGTCCAGATGGTGAAACAGATTACTCTGCAAGAACTTCTACTAAAGATGCTGGTCTTGTTACTGATGATCAACTTGAAGGAAAACAAATGTTATCTATTCCTACAACAAGTGATAAAGAATCTCAAGGACTTGTTACATATATGAATGCTTTAGGAAAAGTGTTTTTGAAAACAGTTAATGGTATTGTGCCACTTCAGAATAGAAAACATACAGAGCAAGAAGCTGCTACTATATATGAAGCATTAGTTCAGTTATCTAAAAACATGATGGATCCTAAAGAAGGGATTAATGGAAATAAATCTGTTAGACTTCTTCAGTATTTAAGATCTGTTGTATATTGGGGTGTTCCTATGGATGCACAAAACAATAGAAAGAAAGCTGGATACAATAGTATATTCTTTGAGAAAGATAGAAAGACTGGTAACCTTATGTTATCTATATCTAAAGATGGATTGGATGTTAAATTCACACCATCTGAACTTGCATTACATAAAGGAGATATAATAAATAAGATTAAAGATTTACACGTTAATATAAATTCTTCTAGAATTAAAAAGATTAATGATAGTTTTGAGCAAATCATTTCTATAGCAGAAGATGGTACAGTTAAAGATAAAATTGTTTGGCCTAATTATCAAACATATTTATTATCTGATAAAATGCCAGATAATGGTGGTAAGATATCTGATAAGAGTAAAGCTAGAAAAGCTAATGCTATTCCATTAACAACTGTTATGCGTCCATTAGTTAATGTAGAGGATACCAATAGAAAAGCAATCTATTTCTACACTACAGATACAGCTGATGATTATGCATTTGAAGATATCAAACAAACTAAAGCATTAGCTCCAAAAGGTAAAATTACCGCTGGTAAAGTTAGTAAAGAAGAAGAACAAGAAGCAGAAGCTTCTGAAGGAATCTTTACTAAGGGTGGTGGTTTTGTAAATGAATATGAAACTCCTGGAGGTATTGGAATAAGATTTACTGTTGATGAAGATGTTAGTCCTGATAATCTAAAAGATACAATTCAATTTAAAGGATTAGCTAATGCTGAACAAGCTCTTGATAAAATTAAAGATGCAAAACCAGAAATTAAAACTGATGAAGATGCTCTAAAAGAGTTAGCTAAACAGTTGAGATATATGCTGTATGAGTTAATGATTGAAACTCCATCTGCTCCAAAATCAACAATAAGAAGAGTGGTTACACAAGATGATGCAGATGCAAATGATGATGCTGATTCAGAAAACTTTTTTAGTAAAGTTAAAAAGAAAGCTGCTGGCAAAGAAGAAGTAGTGGAAGAGGAAGAAGAAGTTTCTGAACATCCTGTATATGATAAAGTTTTTGGAAAAAAAGAAGCTCCTAAACAACCTGCTGTAAAGAAAGTTCTTTCTAAAATGAAAAAGAAAGGATTAAGAGAAGTTATAAAAAATCAATTACTAGGAGTTGAAATTGAGAACTGGGATGATGTAGAGAAATTCTTAACAGATAATTTTCCTATGCTTCCTGTATATAGAGTTAAGAATGTAATTGAAGCTACTAATGGTAAACAAGCTTGGGGTGCATTTGAAGATGGTGCTATCTACTTATATGAGAATGCTGAGGTGGGTACTGCTTACCATGAGGTATTTGAAGCAGTGTGGGCAATGTTTACATCTCCTGAAGAAAGACAATCTATACTAGATGAGTTTAGTTCAAGAGAAGGTAGTTTTGTTGATAGACCAACACAAACAACTGTAGCATACAAAGATGCCACTCCTTACCAAATTAAAGAACAACTAGCTGAAGAGACTAGAGATTATTTCCAAAATGGCACACTTCCTCCTAAACCTGTAAGTGGTAAATCATTTATAGAGAAGTTCTTTTTTGATCTTGCTACAATGATTAAAAACTTCTTCACTGGAAGTAAAGCTACTAATAATACTGAAAGACTATTTGAAAAATTAGCTACAGGATATTATAAAAAAACTATTCCTAATCAATCAAAGCTTGCATTTGCTGAGCAAGGAATAATTGATATTGAAGATGCTACTATTACAGATAATGGAGAATTAAGAGATAAATTAGAAATTAGTGATAGACAAAGAAATGAGATTATTCAACATATGACTTATACTACATTAGTAGAATTAACGTCAAGTGATAAAGACTTATTTGAAGATGTTACTAGAAGTGGTAAAGATTTATATAACAGACTTAATGTTGAAGTTAAATCTTTGTTTGATGATATTATTGAAGAAGCTGCATCTCAAAAAGAAGATGGAGAAATTACTAAGAAGGAATACAAACAAATTAAGAAAGCTAATACAAAACTAAAAGAGTCAGTTGATAAACAATGGGACTCTATTGTTGATAGATATAAAGAATTCTTAAAAGGATATCAAATTGAATTTGATGAGAATGATGATATTCAATTAAGAGATGAGGATAAAGTTAAAGAGAGTGATGGATATGATGCTACTAAAATTGATAATTTTAAGAAAGCAAATCGTGCTATGAAGCTTTTATTAGCTACAGTTCCTTATGTTGATGCAGAAGGATATTTAGAACTATCTAGTATAGGTGGAGCTAGACTTGTACCTATTGGTCAAGTGTATGTTAGTTTATTAAATAATCTTAGTGAATCTATTAATACAGATGATATGATTAATAGATTACGTACAATGGCTGAGAATGATGTAAACTATAGCACTTTATATAAACGTATTACTAAACATGATGTATCAGAAGATTTTAGTTTATCAAATGTTAATACAGAAAATGGTATACGTTTGATAACTTCTTTATGGAAAACATTTAAGAAATATAACTCTGCTGTAAGAAACGTAACTATTCTTGAGAATGGTGAAATTGCTGTTGGTGAAGCACACTTATCTAATGCTGCTAATCAATTAAGAGATGATTATAAAAATGCTATCATTACAAAAGCAAAACAAAAGAAAGGATATTTTGTATATAGTGAGAAAGAAAAAGCTTATGTTGGAGATTTTACAAAAGTAAAAAATACAAACCTTATAAGTAATGCAGCTATTGTTGACTTCTTAGATAACCTTGGTATATCATTTACAGTGAAGGAATTGAATAAACTTCAAACAGAATCAGGTAGAATGTATTCAGATTTTAAAGATGCTGTATTTGGTATAAAGGATGGTATATCAAAAGGTATGGTTATTTCTACGTTCACTACAACAGCTTTAAATATCAATAATAGATTACTAACTCTTGGATACATCAAAGCTAAAATTAGTAATCCTGATTTTGATAGTGTATTCTTTAACATTAATGGAGATCTTACACAATCTTATATTGGACCTAACGTAGGAAGTCAATTCTATGAAGTGATATCTTCTATAGATAATCTATCTCCAGGTCAATTTGAAAAAGCTCCTCAGTTTAGTTATTTAACTACAGATAGTTTTTCTAAAGGATCTGCTATATTAAAAAGATTGTTTACATCAAAAGGAGTTAAGAAAGAAGATAAGTCTGGTGATCTTAACACATTGATGCAAGTAGGATATGCTGGAGGTATTGATAACCAACAAAAAGGTAAACAAAGATCTTCCGCTAAACTTAATTATAAAGATCGTTTAATACAAGAGATAAACTTAAATATAAAAGGTTGGTATCTTAACTTGGTTCCAGGTGATTCTACATTAGATCACATGACTCAATTAGGTAATGAAACTTCTTCCGATAAATTATCAAAAGGTATGAATGATGTATACAATACATTCAGAGATTATTTTATTGATGAACTTAATATGTCTAGAGAGGAAAGACCTATTCAAGAAATTAAATTAACTGATGAAGATATAGCTAATGGACAAAGACAAAGAAGAACTACTGATCTTCGTTTCTTTAGATCTATTCTTGAAAATACACAAGGTAAAACAGCTGATCAAAAAAATAAACTTCATGATGATATAGTTAGCTATAAAGGGACACCTGAAGAAGTGTATAAGAAGTTTGAGAAAAAAATTCAAGCTGCTTTAGATAACTATATTAATTTAGATAGTCAATACTTAATAAATACATTAGCTAATTATAATATACTAAAAGAAACTGCTGAAGGATTTAATTTAGAGAATATTGCAGTGGCAAAGAATATGAAGCAAGAACAATTGATAAGAGAAATAAAAGCTCTTACAATCAATTACATGATTTCTAATATTGAATTCCATAAATTAATCTATTCAGATCCTTATCAATATGCAGATGAATTGAAACGTGTTAAAAGTTTTAACTCTCCACGTCAATTAATTGTTGGTGGTCAAGATTCTATAAATGGTGCTTTCAATACTGTTTGGAATGAAGGATATGAGAAAGGTGATATTGGACATACTAATTTTACTGCAGAAGCATTTAGAACTGTAACATCTCAAGACATTGATGGAGTTATTGATATTCCTGGATATGAGAAAGGATTTACAGAAACTGATGGTGGTGGTATCATAACTTTGAAAGCTCATCGTCATCTTAGGATTAGAGCTAGTGATTGGAACAATAATGAAGAGAAACAATACAGATATGATGTAGCTTGGGAGAAGAGAGATAAGAAACTTGATCTATCACCAAGAGAAGAAGAGATTCTTGAAGCAGGTAATCCTCAAGTGAAAAGTACATACACTCCTAGTAAACCAATTGTATCTGGAAACAAAGCAGATGGTAATACTTATAATGATATTGTACTTGATAAGTTTGCACTTTACCCACTTTCATATAGAATAATGAAAGAGCTTAACTTAGCTGAAGAATCAAATGCTGTTAGATTATATAATAAAATGCAAGCTGAGAACATTGACTACACTGTATTTGATTCAGGTAGAAAAGTTGGTGCTCAGAACTCACATGCTTTATATGATCCAGTAACTGGTTTATTTAATGACTCTCTATATGTAGAAGAAGGTGAAGGTAGAAACATTATAAATGTTCCTTTTGAAATTATGAGTATTCAATCAGAAGTACCATCAAAAGATACTGCATTAGTAAGAAGAGGTTCACAGATAACTAAACTTATTACAATGGACTTTATGGATGCTGGTGTACCTACTGATTTTATGGAAGAAGAAGAAAACTTTGATAAGAGATATACAGCTTGGTTCAAACTATCTGAAGATGAGAAGTTAGAATATAATGAAGGAGATAACTTATATAAAGAGATTAAAACTAATCAAAATTTATTAGAGGCTATCACTGAACAAGGATATGAAACTTTATTAAAATCATTAGGGATAACAGATAAAAATGGTAAGTTTGAAATTACAGATTTCTCAAAAGCTGGTATCACTCTACGTAATGAAATATTAAAAAGAGAAGTTAATGATAACATCAGTGCTGCATTAAAAGATTTCTTAGACAAAGGTGTTGCACTTGAGTCTACACCTGCATATCAACAAGTTAGAAATATTCTTTATTCTATTGCTGATAAAGAAGTTATTAGTCCTAAGATGTCTGGTGGTATGAAGGTACAAATTGCATCTACATTATTTGAAACTGTAAGAGCAAAAGAAGAAATTATTAATGGTAAAAAAGGATTCACATCTGATGTACTTAAGTTCTATAATGATTCTGATGGAAAGAATGTTTGTGAAATTATGGTGGGTAGATGGTTTAAATCAGATATGTCTGATGAAAAATTATTAGAATACTTAAACACTACAGACGAAGGTAAAAAGATCTTATCTGGATTAGCATATCGTATTCCTACACAGAAACAAAACTCTATTGATAGTTTTGTAATCAAACAATTTCTTCCAAAAGAGTTTGGAGATAGTGTTGTTATACCTGCTGCATTAGTTGCTAAGGTGGGATCGGATTTTGATATTGATAAGTTATCAATTTATTTCAAAAATGTATTTACTAATAGTAAAGGAAACTTAACATTAGTTGAATATAAAGGTTCTAAAGAAGCTACTAAAGAATTCTATTCTGAAGAGTTTGATAGATTAAATAAAAATGAACAAGACTATATACTAAGACAATTAGATAAGCTTCAGAATGAAGAAGAGACAGATCTTGATAAAGAAGAAGAATTTATAAATAAACAAGAGAAACTAAACATAAGTAAAGAAGATTGGTTAAATGATATATATAAAAAATCTCTTGAGAATGCATACATTCAATCTGGTCAGAATTTAGTTTCTCATCCTAAAAACTATAGTAGACTTATTCAACCTAACTCTGCAGATCAATTAAAAGCACTTGGTAACTTCATAGCTAAAAAGACTACAGGTAAATCATTTGATTATACATCTGTTGGTAACATGCTTAATAGAAGATATATGTCTAGTCTTAGACATGCATTTGTTACAGGTAAATATGCTATTGGTATTGCTGCGGTAAATCAAACTAACCATTCATTAAATCAAAGACAACCAGTCTTTATTGATCCAGAGAGATTGAAATTAATTAGTGAAGAAGATAAAGTTTGGTTAGATGATGCCTCAATTAAATTTGAGAAATATAATAAAATGAAAATTGGCAATAAAATATATGCTACATTATCAAAAGTTAAGAATGCTGTAGGACAAGATATATCTGATATACTTGGACAATTCATTGATGGGTATGTGGATATTTCTAAAGGTCCATGGATTATGGAGCTTGGTGCTACACCAAACGTAGCTTCTACATTTATGTTCTTAGCTAAGATAGGTGTGCCTATTGATACAGTGGCTTATTTTATGAACCAACCAATTATAAAAGATTACTTACGTTCTATTGAGAATGATGGATATTCATATTTGTTTATGGATTCTTATGTTAATCAAATGTTTAAAACATATGGTGCACCAAAGAAACAAGATCCTATTGCTTTTAAACAAAATAGAAAGACTTTTAATATTCCAACTAGACCAGTATTAAAAAATGCTGTAGGAAAGAGTGTTAAAGATATGAATGTTCAAGAAAAAGAACAACAACGTTTAATGTTATTGGAATTCTTGAAATATGCTAAACTTGCTGAACAAATGTTTAATGTAACACAAGGTACAAACTTTGATACTGCTACATTCAATGATCCAACATTAGTATTTAAAAAACAAATGCAACTTGAAAAAGCACAAAGAAGTGTTATTGCATCTGTAGGTAAAGAAGGTAAAATTATAGCTGCGGTTGATGGTATATTAGATAACTCATCATTAGGTAATCTTTCACAAAAAATCTATGATGTAAGAAATGCTAATGCTACAATTCTTGTGTCTGATCAAAAGATTGTAAGAAAGGTTATTCAAAAAGTTCTTCTTCCTTATGTTGGATTAAGTGATAGAGAGTTTGTTAAAGTGGCACAAAAAGCTGTAGCTGATTTCTTTGACTGGGCTGTACAAACACAAGAAGGTTCAACAGAAATAAATAAATATATTAATAATATTCTTGTAAAGGATGGAGGAATAACTCCAGATGTATTAGAGTTTATAAATGATATTAAGAAAGATACAGAACATCCATTATATGATAACCACGTAATTAATATATTACAAGTGTTACCATCTACAAAAGCTCAAGAAGGTGGTGCTAATAACATTAAGGTGAAGGGTATTGATAATAAAGTGTATGATCAAAACAACATCATATATGGATTTAGAGAAATGAGAGACTATATAGATACTTTACCTGAGAAAAATAAGTATTCTAATATATATGATAAAATTAAATTACTAGCAGTATTACAATCAGGACTTTCTAATTCTCCTATATCATTTACATCTGTTCTTCCTTATGAAGATTTCCAGGATATTTACGATAATGTTTTGGGTAATTTAAAAAATATCACTAACTTAGACGACTTTTATAACTTAGGTGTATTTGAAAGAAACAACTGGAACAACGATGATATGGTACCAAGAAAGAGAGCAGGTTATATTGCATCATTAGGTGTGTACAATCCTGCTATGTATTTCTTATCAGATGAAATACAAACAGCTGTTGTCAAGAAACAAATTCCTCCTGTTATTACACAATCAATAAATAACAGAGAAGGTAGATATGATTACATGACATATAGTTGGGAAGTTGATGTTAAGCTTACTGATGAAGATAAAAAGCAAAGAATGACACAAGCATTGAAGAAATCTAAAATGCGTGCACAAGGTGATTATTCTTTCATTAAAAAAGGATTGTTCAGAAAAGTGGTAGATAAAAACAATGTTCCTTTTATCCATAGTTATACAAATAAAAATGGAGAACTTGTAGAATACTATGTATACAAAGCTATCAATGCTTGGGGAGATTCATATAGAGCTAATGAGTTCTATGATGTTGATAAACAATCTGCAATTGATAATGGATTCATTAAAGTTAATGATGTAGATAATTTAGATATCATTGATTTGTTTAAAGGAACACGTAAAAAAACTGTAACTGATAAAGCTTTTAAACAAGGAGTGGTGAAGAGTGAAAAGGTAGAAAAGACTTCTATTAAAGATGTACAAGAGTTTGATAATAGTTATGAGTATGATTTTGAACCTGCATCTTATGATGAAAGTGGATATGATCCATATGCTGCATACGATGTTATAAACACTGAAGAAGTGAGTAATAAAAATAATCCTCCAGGTTTACCTGAAATAGATAAAACAAATAAAACCTGTAAAAAATAAAACTATGCCTTGTAAAATTGAAATAAAACAAAACATTACAAACGTTATTGAAGAGAAGACTA